>Ga0233425_10000143_pt1 | contig 182519 bp, 215 predicted proteins | sample Watercolumn_Towu_2_FD_181712 | JGI IMG/M metagenome (GOLD analysis project Ga0233425, IMG submission 181712) | Freshwater microbial communities from Lake Towuti, South Sulawesi, Indonesia - Watercolumn_Towuti2014_140_MG | ecosystem: Environmental > Aquatic > Freshwater > Lake | place... | reverse complement strand
TCTTCAGCCCGCGGATCCGCGTGGCTCGTCCCCCGCGTACGGCGGGCACGCTCCCTCGCCACAGGGGCGGCTCCCCTCGACCTCGCCCGGCCTCGCTCCCGCGGTCCTCGATGCGAGGCACCGGTTCCTTGGGACCGGCGGCTCCGGAGAGATGGCGCGCGCGCGCATCTTCGGTGGCGATGTCCCGGAGCTCCGCGTCACGTTCGGCGGCGGCTCCGTCGCCGGGAACGGCGCGGCCGCGTACGCCACGGATGGGCTTGCGATCACGATCAACGGCGGCGTGCAGGACGGCGCGGTGAAGACCGCGCTCGGCGGGAGCGTCGCGATCCTCAAGGCGCCGAACGCCGACGGCCGGTTCGTCGACGGGTCCGTGGGGAAGTGCTTCGCCTACGGGGCGCAGCGCGGCCGGTTCCTCGTGCAGGGCGGCGCGGACGCGCGCGCGGGCATCCGCCTCTCCGGCGCGGACGTCGTCATCGGCGGCGACGTGCGGGGATTCGCGTTCGAGTACATGACCGGCGGGCGCGGCGTGATCCTTGGCGACCCCGGACGCTGGATGTGCTCGGGCATGTCCGGCGGCAGCGTCTTCGTGCGCCACGACCCGGCTCGTGGACTCGACGATGCCGGGATCAGGGACCGGATCGCGAAGGGCGCAAAGGTGGCGCTGCGGCCGCTCGCGGACGCGGACCGCGCGAGCCTCGGGGAGCTGCTGGTCGCGTACGCGGACGCGCTCGCGGCGAGCGGTCAGGCCGAGGCGGCCGCGGCGGTGCGGGCGCTGCGCGACGCGCAGGACGCGTTCCGCGTCATCAAGCCTGCCGGCGAGGTCGTGGACCAGTCGATCTCGACGGAGTGATGGTCCGGGGACGAGGGTTGCTCGGCCATCACGTCCTGCCATCGGAGATGCCTGTCGGGGCGGAGAGATTCGAACTCTCGACCGCCGGATCCCAGATCCGGTGCTCTACCGGGCTGAGCTACACCCCGCTTTGCCGAGCCGCCGTGCGAGCCGCATGGCAGTTCGCGCGTACGAGCCGCATTTCGCGAGCTCCGCGAGCGCAATTGTACGGGTCCGGCTCTGCGCGAGGACACGGATCGAGTCGATCTTCCCGTGCCCGGGAGGTGGGTCCAGGTGTCCCGATCGTCTACGCCGGAGCCTCGAAGGGGTCGAGCACCGCGACGCCGGTGCGCGCGACATCGGCGGTGTTCCGCGTAACGAGCGTGAGGCCGATCACCTTCGCGGTCGCCGCGAGCAGACCGTCGACCACACCGAGCGGATCGGGAACGTTGCGCCGCCCCCATTCCTCCGCGATCTCGCTGCTGATCGGCACGATGCGCTCGCGGTAGCGAAGCCGCAGGTCCGCCAGCCACGACTCATACGCGGTGGCCCGTTTCGGATCCCGGCGACGCAGCCGCTCGACTCCCTGCCGGATCTCCCCGACGACCAGGACGCTGAGGTAGAGATCGCTGTCCTCGACGGACCGGAACCACCGCTGGACGTTGGCGTCGTGCTTCGGCTTCCGTATCTCCGATAGGACGTTCGTGTCCAGCAGGAAGCTCATCGTCGAGCGGCACCTCGCCGGGCCGGCAACTTGATCACGCGGGCCTTCTCGGTACTGCGCTCGATGCTCAGCGCCTCCCAGTCAGGCGCGCTCCGCAGGAAGTCCTTGAAGCTCTGCGACGCGGCTTTCGTTCGCTGGTATTCCTCGGCCGCCACGACGACGACGACCTCCTCGCCGTGCCGGGTCACGACCTGCGGGCCTTCCTGGGTCGCGCGCCGGACGAGCTCGCTAAAGCGTTGTTTCGCCTCCTGTAGCTGCCAGCGCATGCCGCCACCCATTTCCTATCTAGACTGTCTAGATGATACGCCCGTGGTGGCCGGCGATGGGCGACCATGCCCACGGTCGGGGCACAGCGCGAGAGAAGGCCATCACGTCGCCGGGTGGTCTGCTGCGACACTTTGCGCAAGTTCACTGAGAAGCTCGCCGAGGGGGATCCGTCTTGTTCGCACGCTGGGGTCGCTTCGTCCACCGCTTCCGCTGGCCCGTCCTCGTCCTGTCCGCGCTCCTGCTGATCGGCTCCGTCGGGATCGTCGCGCAGGGCGCGAAGCTCGAGAGCGGCGGCTTCATCGAGACCGCCGAGTCGGGACGCGCGTCGCGGCTCATCGAGCGCGAGCTGCCCGCGGCCGGCAACGCGTCCTTCACGCTCATCTACTCGAGCCCGACGCTTTCGGCGAAGGACCCGCAGTTCCGCGCCGAGGTCGAGCGCTCGGTCGCGCCGCTCAAGGCCGACCCGCGCGTCGAGTCGGTGCGCACCGCGTACGACGGCTCGATCCCCGATCCGACGACCGCGATCTCGAAGGACGGCCACGCCACCTACGTGTCCGTCGCCGTAAAGGACATCCTGACCGTCGCGCGCGACTACTACCCCGAGCTGCGCGCGCTCGTCCGGTCGGACACGCTGCAGGTCCAGGCGACCGGCGTCCTCGCGATCGTGAACGGCTTCAACGTCGTGCTCCAGGACGACCTGCGGCGCGCCGAGACCGTCTCGCTGCCGCTCGCGGCGATCTTCCTCCTCATCGTGTTCGGGACCGTCGTCGCGGCGTTCATCCCGCTGGGCGTCGGCGTGCTCGCGGTCGTCGGTGGCATCGCGGGGATGTTCCTGCTCACGCGGGTCACCGACGTGTCCATCTACGCCGAGAACGTCGTCACGCTCATCGGCCTCGGCGTGGCCATCGACTACTCGCTGTTCGTCACGAACCGCTTCCGCGAAGAGCTGCATCGGGGTCTCTCGACCGAGGACGCGGTCGCGCGTGCGCTCTCGACCGCGGGACGCGCGATCACGTTCTCCGGGCTCACCGTCGCGATCGGGCTGTCGGGGATGCTCTTCTACGAGGGCACGTACCTGTCGTCGATGGGGCTGGCCGGCGCGATCGTCGTCGCGAACGCGGTCTTCTACGGGCTGACCTTCCTCCCCGCACTCCTGTCGGTGCTGGGCACGCGCATCGACGTCATCCGCGTGCCGATCATGCAGGGCGATCCCACCGGTCGTGGCCTCTGGCACCGCATCGCGACGGCGGTGATGGCGCGGCCGGTCACCGTGCTCGTCCCGGTCATCGCCGTCATCGTCGTCATGGGCTCGCCGTTCCTCCGGCTGAATCTCGCGAACGGCGACGTGACGATGATCCCGAAGCACGAGGAGTCGCGCGCCGCCTACGACCGGCTGGTCGCGGACTTCCCCGGGACCGGCCAGACCCACGTCACCGTCGTGGCGCGCTACGACGTCGATCCGCTCGCGGCGGACCACATCGGCGCGCTGGTGGATCTGCAGAAGCGGCTCGAGGCGCTGCCCGACGTGCAGCGGGTCCAGAGCGTCTTCGCGCTCGACCCGCGACTCGGCCCGGCGGAGTACGCCGCGCTGTACTCGACCCCCGCCGATCGCCGGCCACCACAGCTCCAGGCGCTCGTCGGCGCGATCGGGCAGCAGCGCCTCGACGCCGCGGTCAAGCAGACCGTCGGCCCGCACATCGTGGTGTTCGACGCCGTCACGACGAAGGCCGCCTACACCGGCGAGGCCCAGGCGATCGTCCGCGCGGCGCGCGAGCTCCCGCCACCGGCCGGCGCGGAGAAGCTCGTCACCGGCTTCGCCGCCATCGACCTCGACACGGTCGCGTACATCAAGGACAAGACGCCCATCGCCGTCGCGTACGTGATGCTCGCGACGATCGTCGTCCTGTTCCTCCTCCTTGGGTCGGTCGTCCTGCCGCTGAAGGCGGTCGTGATGAACACGCTCTCGATCAGCGCGTCGTTCGGCGCTCTCGTGTGGATCTTCCAGGAGGGCAACCTGTCCGGCGTGCTGAACTTCACGGCGTCGGGCGGGATCGACCCGACGCTCCCGGTGATCATGTTCTGCACGATCTTCGGGCTCTCCATGGACTACGAGGTCCTCCTCCTCTCGCGCATCCAAGAGGAGTACTTCCGCATCGGCGACAACTCCAAGGCCGTCGCGGAGGGGCTCGAGCGGAGCGGTCGCCTCATCACCGGCGCCGCGGCGATCATGGTCGGTGTCTTCTCCGCCTTCGGCCTCGCCGAGATCCTGATCATCAAGGCGCTCGGGCTCGGCATGGCCCTCGCGGTCGCGATCGACGCGACGCTCGTGCGCGCGCTCGTCGTGCCCGCGACGATGCGGCTGCTCGGGCGCGTGAACTGGTGGGCGCCGCGTCCGCTCGCGCGCTTCTACCGCCGCCTAGCGCTCGGCGAGGCGGAGGCCGCGCACATGGCCCCCATCGCGGTACCGACCGATACGGCGTAGCGACGGTCGCGCGCGCACAATGCGCGCGTGCAGGAGGGCGCCCAGCTGCGGCCGCTCGGCGTCGGCGACATCGTCGACCGCGTCTTCGGGATCTACCGCCAGCGCCCGCTCATGTTCCTCACCGTCGCGGCGATCCCGGAGTTGATCCTCTACCTCGCCGTCGGCGTCATGGTCGCGACGTTCGCCGGCGGCGCGATGATCGAGCTCATCCCGCTGCTGACCGGCGACGTCACCGCTCCCGAGCTCGGCCTGGACCGCCTCGTGCGCCTGCTCGCGACGATCCTTCCCTTCGCGGGCGTCGTCGCGATCGTCGCGATCGCCGTCAGCCTCATGCAGAGCGCGTCGCTCGTCGCCTCGATGGCGGCGCGGTACATGGGGCGCGAGACGACCGCCGGCGAGGCGCTCCGCATCGGTCTGAGGCGCTCGGGCGACCTCCTCGTCATGGGCCTCATCGCGTTCCTCGCGTTCATCGGCATGTGGGTGGCGCTCATCGTCGTGATGGCGCTCACGCAGCAGTGGTGGAGCGTGCTCTCCGGGACGGTCTTCGGCTGCGTCGCGAGCGTGTACCTCGCGGCCTCGTGGATGGTCTCGCCCGCCGTCGTCGTGCTCGAACGGGCGGGCCCGGTCGAGGCGCTGCGCCGGTCGTGGTCGCTCGCGAGGAGCAACCGGTGGCGGATCATCGGTCTCGTGCTGCTGCTCCTCATCCTCGAGATCGTCCTCTCGTCGCTCCTGTCGTTCGTCCTCCTCGCGTCGTTCGTCACCGACCAGATCGCACACCTCGTCCTGCAGCAGGCGGTGAACCTCCTCGCGTCGGTCGCGTGGGCGCCCGTCTACTGGGGCACCTTCGCGGTCCTCTACTACGACCTGCGCGTGCGGCGCGAGGCGCTCGACCTCCAGCTCGCCGCGGAGTCGCTGCCGCGCGCCACCTGATCGTCGCGCTCGCGGTCCTCGCGGGCGTCGCGCTGTCGGCATCCGCCGCGGATGCCGACACGCTCGATCGGGGCGCGTATGCGGCGCGCATCTCGGACGCGCGGAGCGCCCTCGTCGCCGCGCGGGCGGCACCCGCGGGGGCGCGCGAGCCGCTCATCGACCGAGCCCGCACGCTGCTGCGCGAGACGACCGCGGTGCGGCTCGCGGATGGCTCCGTCGTCCCCGTGGACGACGGCGCGCTCGCGTCCCGGATCGCGGGCACCGACGCGTCGCTCGACGCGGCCATCGCGGACCTGGGCGCGTTCGGCGAGCTCGCATCGCGGTCGACGGCGATCGATCCGGCCCAGGCCGACGCGAGGCTGCGGCAGCTCGTCGGGGAGCAGCGCGCGCTCGGCGGGCAGGTCTCGCTCATCGACGCCCTCTCACGGTGGCTCGCGCGCGTCCTCTCCGGGCTCGGCGGCGCCCCGCCCGACCCGCGCATCGTCGTCCTCGCCGCCGGCGGCATCGGGCTCGCGCTCCTCCTCCTCGTCGTCGGCATCCTCGGCCGCGACCTCCGCGAGCGGGTCCGCCGCGAGGTCGTGCTCCCGGAGCTCGTAGCCGACCGGCGCGCGGACCCGGCCGAGCACCTGCGCGCGGCCGAGGATGCGATCCGCGCGGGGCGCGCGCGCGACGCGATCGTCGCGCTGTACGCATACGCGATCGCGGCGCTCGCGGCGCGCGAGGCCATCCGCTACGACCCCTCGCTCACGGACCGCGAGGTCCTCGCCCGCGCGGCGACGATCCCGCACGCCGACGCGCTGCGCGATCTCGTCGACCTGCACGAGCGCGTCTCGTACGGCCTGCGCGCGGCGGACCTCGACGACGCCGCGCGCGCCCGCGCGCTCGCGCTGCGGGCGGTGGCGTGATGCTCGCGTCGGCGCGCCGCGTGAACGCGCTTTACCTGCTCGCGGCCGTGCTCTTCGTCGCGACGCTCGCCCTGTCCGCGTTCACCTCGGGCACCGGTGAGAGCGGGCTCAGCCGGAGCGCGTCGGTCCGCGACGAGGGGCCGGGCGGCGCGGCGCTCCTGCGCCGGTGGCTCGGGGCGCTCGGGGTCGCGACGCGTGTCGTCTCGGGGGATCGCTTCGTTCCGGACGCCGAGCGCGAGCGGGTCGTGCTCATCCTCGGGGCTACAGAGCCCATCACCCCGGCCGACGTCTCCGCGCTGCGCGAGTTCGCGTCGCGCGGAGGCACCGTCGTCGTCGCGACCGAGGCCGGCGCGACCGAGACGCTCCTGTTCGACGCGCTCGGCGTGCGACTCACCTCGTTCGCCGCGCTCGGCGAGTACGACGTCCTCGGCGCGCTCGGCTCGCTGACGCGGGCGACGCGCATCGCGGTGGACCACGGCCGCGAGCTCGACCCGGGCGCGCGCGGCATCGCGGTCGCGCGCACGGCGCGCGCCCCGCTCGCGGTGATGGTCCGCGAGGGGAGCGGCGCCTTCTACGTCGTCGGGAGCCTCGCGCCGTTCCTCAGCGGGCAGCTCGGCGACGCCGCGAACGGCCGCTTCATCCTCGCGCTCGTCGACGCCGCCGTCCGGAACGGGAGCGCCGTCGCGTTCGACGAGTACCACCACGGCTCGCATCCCGCCCCCGACGTGCTCGCGATCCTCGAGCGCACGTGGCCGGGCCGCGCGCTCCTTGGGGCGGGCGCGCTCGTGTTCCTCTACGTCGTCCTCACCGGCCGGCGCCTCGGACCGCCGGTCCCGCTCGAGCACCGGTCGCCGCGGTCGAGCCTCGACCACGTGCGCGCCTTCGCGGGCCTCGTGCGGCGCTCGGGCCACGGCGAGATCGCCCGCGCGCGGCTGCGCCGCGACCTGCGCGCGTCGGTCGCGCGCGCGGTCGGCGTGGACCCGCGCGCCCCGGCCGACCGCATCTTCGGCGCGCTCGCGCAGGCGAGTCCCGCGCGGGCGAGCGAGGTGCGCGAGATCGACGCGCTCCTCGCGCGTCCCTTGCGCGACGGTGAGCTCCTCCGTACCGTCCGCCGCATCGACGAGGCGCTCGCGCCGGAGGGGACCACGCGGTGACGACGGTGCGCATGCCGGTGCGCGAGGTCTCCGAGCGGTTCACGGCCGAGGTGCATCGCATCGTCATCGGGCAGGACGAGACCGTGCGCCTCGCCCTCATCGCCCTGCTGCTCTCCGGCCACGTCCTCATCGAGGGCGTCCCGGGGACGGCGAAGACGCTCCTCGCTCGGACGATCGCGCGGCTCATCGGCGGCACGTTCAAGCGGATCCAGTTCACGCCCGACCTCATGCCGAGCGATGTCGTCGGGACGACCGTGTTCGAGATCGCGACGAGCTCCTTCCGCATCCGTCGCGGTCCGGTGTTCGCGAACGTCGTGCTCGCGGACGAGGTGAACCGCGCGCCGGCGAAGACGCAGTCGGCATTGCTCGAAGCGATGGAGGAGCGGCAGGTGACGCTCGAGGGCGAGGCGCTCCCGCTGCCCGACCCGTTCCTCGTGCTCGCGACGCAGAACCCGGTGGAGTACGAGGGCACGTACCCGCTGCCCGAGGCGGAGCTCGACCGCTTCCTCTTCAAGGCGCTCGTGCGCTATCCCGAGGCCGAGCAGGAGCGGGCGATCCTGCGCGCGCACGACCGTCGCGCGCCGGTCGCCGACATCGCCGTCCTCGAGCCGCTGCCGTCCGGCGCGCTCGGAGCCGCGCGGAGCGAGGCCGACGCGGTCACGATCGCCGACGGCGTGCTCGACTACATCGCGCGCATCGTGGAGGCGACGCGCACGTCTCCGGACGTCCTCCTCGGCGCGAGCCCGCGCGCGGGCGTGCACCTCATGCGCGCGGCGAAGGCCGCGGCGGCGGTCGAGGGCCGGGACTTCGTCACGCCCGACGACGTGAAGGCGCTCGCGCTGCCGGCGCTGCGGCACCGCGTCGTGCTGAAGGCCGAGGCCGAGATCGAGGGCCTCGACGCCGACGCAGCGGTCCGCCGCGTCCTCGCCCGCCTTGACGTCCCTCGCTAGCGCCGCGCCTCCTCAACGCCGGGGCCCCGACCCCGGCCTGGTCCCGCGACCGCGGCTGCTCGCGCTCGCGCTCGTCGCGACGCTGCCGCTCGCGCTCGCGGACGTCTCGAGCGCGTTCCTCGGGTTGAGCGCGGCAGTCGCGACCCTGACCCTCGCGCTCGTCGCGGTCGACATCCGCGCGACGCCGCGGCCGGGATCGCTCCGCGTCCAACGCGTCGCCGGGCCGCAGCTCTCGATCGGCGTGCCGAACCGCGTCGAGCTCCTGATCGGGAATCCGTACACGCGCTCGCTGCGCCTCAGCGTGCGCGACGACGTGCCGCCCGGCGTGGACGTCGATCGTCGCCGGACCGACCTCGAGGTGGACGCCGGGGCGCGCGCCGCCGTGGCCTACGCCGCGCGCCCGCGGCACCGCGGGACATTCCGCTTCGGCGACGTGCACTTGCGGGTGCGCGGCCCGTTCGATCTCGTCGAGCGGCAGGGCCGCGTCGCGGCCGCCGCCGAGGCGCACATCTACCCAGACCTGCGCGAGATCCGCCGGTACGAAGTGAGCCTGCGGCGCGGGCTCGCCTACGACGCGGGGCAGCGCCGCGCGCGCATCGCGGGCGGTGGCGGCGTGTTCGAGCGCCTGCGCGAGCACCAGCCCGACGACGACCCGCGGGCGATCTCGTGGAAGGCGACGGCGAAGCGCGGGCGGCCGATCAGCGTCGAGTACGAGACCGAGCGCCAGCAGCGCGTGCTCATCCTCCTCGACGCGGGCCGGATGATGTCGAGCACCGTCGGTGGGCTGACGAAGCTCGACCACGCCGTGAACACCGCGCTCATGCTCGCGTACGTCGCGACGGCGAAGGGCGACGAGGTCGGCATGCTCGGCTTCGCCGATGACGTCCGCTCCTACGTCGTGCCGCGCCGCGGACGCAAGCAGTTCCTCCGCATCACCGAGGAGCTGCGCCGCATCGACGTCACCACGGCCGAGCCCGACCCGCAGCGCGCGTTCGAGTTCCTCCGCGCGCGCGCGGCGCGGCGCTCGCTCGCCGTGCTTTTCACGGACCTCGTCAGCGAGGACGCCTCGCGCGCGCTCGTCGCGGCCGTGACGCGCCTCGCCGGCAACAACGTCGTGCTCTGCTGCGTGCTCGCCGACCCGCACCTCGGCGAGGTCGCGGCGCGGTCACCCTCCTCGAGCCAGGAGCTGTACGAGCGCGTCGTCGCGCAGAACGTGCTCGAGGCGCGCGCCAAGGCGCTCGCGACGCTGCGCCAGCGCGGCGTGCACGTCGTCGACGTCCCGGCCGAGCGCCTGACCGTCGCGACGATCCAGCGCTACCTCGAGCTCAAGAAGCGCGCGCTCGGCTGACAGCCCGCTGACGGAGCGGCGCGCCGGATCAGGGAGCGACATCGAACCTTCGTCGCCCATCGATGCGGTAGACGGCGAAGTCGGCGTCAAGCGTGAAGACGCGGTGCATGATGCCGGTCGCCCGCGTCGATGAGCGCCACGAGCGGTCCCGTGTCCGTCAGCGTCGCTGACGTGGCTTCCGCTCCTTCGTTCGGAGTTCGTGCAGGAGGGCCTTGCCGAAGGCCTCGTGCGCCCGCTCGCTGTACCCGCTCCCATCACCTCGGACGGAGCCGATGAGGTCGGCGAGGGGGTCGTCCGCGCGTCCCGCGAGCACCTCGTCGCACTCACGCGCGATCGCGTCGCGCATGAGGTCGGACTCGGTGCGTGCGGAGGCCCGCGCGGCCCGGCGAAGCCGTTCGCGCGATCGCCGGTCGAGCCGAACGGTCTTGACCATTCCGCCTTGTGTTACGGACATGCCTTGCATCGCAATACGGGGCGCGGGGATGCCTCCGATCGCCTATGCCGCATGACGACCGGCGGCCAGGACGTACCCCCAGAGCGCGGCGCCGGTGCTCACGCCCACCGCCAGCTTGGCCCACGCGGGCGCGAACGTCGGCGAGACGAACGCCTCGATCGTGCCCGCGACAGTGAGCACGGCGACGGTGAGCAGGACGATGCGGATCGAGCGCTCTCCCGCGAGCCGGAGGGAGTCGCGCCGGCGCAGGTCGCCGGGATGCAGCATCGCCCACGCGACCTGCAGCCCCGCGCCCGCGGCGAGCGCGATCGCCGAGATCTCCAGGAAGCCGTGCGCGAGGACGAAGGTGAGCAGCGCGCCCGCGCCTTCCGTCCCCTGCAGCACCGCGAACACCGCCCCGAGCGAGGCGCCGTTCAGCACCAACACGACCAGCGTCAGGATGCCGGCGGTGATCCCGCCCGCGAAAGCCACGACGGCGACGCGGACGTTGTTCGCGACGATGAGCGGCCCTGCGACCGGCCGCATCTCCAGCGGGATCTCGGTGCCGGGGCGCCGCTCGGCGAGCTCCTGCTTCGCCTCCTCGGAAAGCGCCGTCGCGGCGACGTCGGGCGCGAGCACCCCCGCGCCGTAGCTGACGAGCGCGGGCAGGAGCAGCGCCGCGAGCGCGACGAGAGTGAACGGCATCCCGGCGCGCGCCGTGGCCGGGACGTCGTGCGCGACGAAGCGGCGGAGACGGCGCGCGCTCGTCGGCGCTTCGCTGTACACGATCGCGTGCGCGGCCGCGACGAGGTCGTTCAGGCGTTCGGTCATGACGTCCCGCGGGTGGTCGCGCCGCGCGATCGCGAGGTCGCTCGTGGTCACGCGGTACAGCTCGCCCAGCTCGAGGACCTCGGCCGCGTCGAGCCGCGATACCCGACCGCGCGCGTCGGATACGAGCTGCGCCAGTCGGGCCCAGCGCGCGCGGCGATCCTCGACGAAGCGGTCAACGGACTGGACGGCGCGCATGGGGCGGATCTTAGTCTTCGCATCGCAGGTGGCAGGGTCGTTGGAGCGCTTCCAGAGCGTGCCTGGCCGACTAGAGGTGGAGACCCCGGACCACGTCGTGCTGCGGTACGACCTGGCCGGCGGCGGCAACCGGGGCTTCGCCGCGCTCGTCGACTTCGTCGCCGCGACGTTCCTCGTCTTCGGGATGCTCGCGCTGTGGGCCGTGGTCGAGGCCGCGCTCCCGCGCCGGATCTTCGTCAGCACGCAGGGCCTGTTCGTCATCCTCACGCTCGTCATGGCGTGGTCGTACTTCATCGTCCTCGAGTGGCTGTGGGAGGGCCGGACGATCGGCAAGCGCATGTTCGGGCTGCGCGTCATCAGCGCGGACGGTTCGCCCGCGCCGTTCACGGCGGTCCTCATCCGCAACCTGCTGCGCATCGTCGACTTCCTCCCGGCGTTCTACGGGCTCGGGCTCCTCGCGGTCGTGGTCTCGTCCCGCTCGCAGCGGCTCGGCGACCTCGCTGCCGGCACGTTCGTCGTCCGCGCTCCCCGGCCGCGCATCGACCTCGTCTCGCTGCGGACGGTCGCCGCCGACGGTGCGGCCGTCGAGGTCCGCGGGCTCCCTGCGGAGCTGCAGCGCCTGGTACGCGAGTTCGTCGCGCGGGAACGCGCCCTGTCGGGGAAGGATCGCGCCCGCGTCGCGGCGAGCATCGCGCGCGCGCTTCGCGAGCGGGATCCCGAGCTGGACGAGCCCGACGATGTCGCGCTCATCCGTTCCGTGGCACGCTCGCTGCGCGCAAGCGGGGACGCGCCGCGCACGAGCGTCCCGCGCTGCCGCCGCTGCGGCGCGAGCGGGAGCGAGCGGGCCGGGGCGTGCCCGAGCTGCGGCGCCGCGCTCTGACGCCTCGCGACCAGATGGGTCGTTCGGCACACGCGGCGCTCGACGGACCCCGTACACTGGGCACGATCGATACCCTCCCCCTGGGGAGGGGGTAGCCTGGAGGCTTGTCGTGGCAGATCTCACATACAGCGTCCCCACGATCCATTGCGCAGGGTGCGCGGCGACGATCGACGAGGCGCTCGAGCCGGTCGAGGGCGTCGAGTCGACGAGCATCGACACCGACGCGAAGACCGTCCGCGTGACCGGCACCGCGGAGGACCGCGTGATCCGGAAGGTCCTCACAGCGGCGGGCTACCCCCCGGCGTGATGGCTGCGACCACACGTCCCCCGGGCGCGCAGACCGAGACGCGAAGCGGCGAGGTCGAGCACTTGGGCGCGAGGGAGGACTCCCCCCGACCGCGCGTCGGAATGAGACGGGACCTGGTGGTCACCGGCATGACGTGCGCGTCGTGTGTGGCGTCCGTCGAATCCGCGCTGACGTCGGTGAAGGGCGTCGAGTCCGCGGACGTGAACCTCGCGACCGAGCGCGCCACGGTCCGCTACGACCCGGCGCAGGTCGAGGTCCCTGCCCTCGTCCGCGCCGTCGAGCGCGCCGGGTACGGAGCGCTGCCGATCTCCGATGACGAGCGCGAGCGCGCCGTCGAGGAGGAGCGCGAGAAGGCGATCCGCCTCGCGCAGCTCGAGGCGCTCCGGCAGAAGCTCGTCGTGTCGCTCGTCCTCGGCGCGGCCACGATGGCCATCGCGATGGGCGAGTACGTCATCCCCGCGCTCATGGACGCGGCGTGGAAGCCGTACCTCATGTTCGCGCTCGCGACGCCGGTCCAGCTCTGGGGCGCGCAGCCGTTCTACCGGAATGCGTGGTCCGCGGCGCGGCACCGCATGACGAACATGAACACGCTCATCGTCGTCGGCACGACCGCGGCCTATGGCTTCTCGGTCGTCGCCACGTTCCTCCCGCAGATCTTCACGAGCGCCGGCCTCGAGCCGCACATCTACTACGAGGTCGCGGCGGTCATCGTCGGCCTCATCCTCCTCGGCCGCTACCTCGAGGCGCGCGCCCGCGCGCGCACGGGCGACGCGATCCGCGCGCTCCTCGCGCTCGGCGCGAAGACCGCGCGCGTGCGCCGCAAGGGCGGCGTCGAGGAGGAGATCCCGATCGACCAGCTCCAGGTCGGCGACGTCGTCATCGTGCGTCCCGGAGAGACGATCGCGACGGACGGCGTCGTGCTCTCGGGTAGCTCCGCGGTCGACGAGTCGATGATGACCGGCGAGTCGATCCCGGTGGAGAAGGGCCCCGGCGACGACGTCGCGGGCGGCACGCTGAACAAGACCGGGACGTTCCGCTTCCGCGCGACGAAAGTGGGGAAGGACACCGTCCTCGCGCAGATCGTGCGCATGGTCGAGGAGGCGCAGGCGTCGAAAGCGCCGATCCAGCGGCTGGTCGACCAGGTCGCGTCGGTGTTCGTGCCCGTCGTGTTCGCGATCGCGGCGCTCACGTTCCTCGCGTGGCTGTTCTTCGGGCCGCAGCCGTCGCTCACGTACGCGATGACGTCGTTCATCGCCGTCCTGATCATCGCCTGCCCGTGCGCGCTCGGCTTGGCGACGCCGACCGCGATCATCACCGGCACGGGCCGCGGCGCGACGCGCGGCATCCTCATCCGCCACGCCCAGGCGCTCGAGCAGGCGCAGGCGGTGCGCGTCGTCGCGTGGGACAAGACGGGGACGCTCACGGTCGGGCGCCCGCAGGTGACGGACTTCCTCGCGTGCGCCGACTTCGGTGGGGACGAGGCGCTCCGGCTCATCGCCTCCGCGGAGCGCGTGTCCGAGCACCCGCTCGCGTCCGCGGTCGTCGAGGCGGCCCGCGAGCGCGGGCTCGCGCTCGCCGAGCCGTCGACGTTCGACTACGTGCCCGGGCAGGGCATCCACGCGACCGTCGAGGGCCACGACGTGTGGGTCGGCAACCTCGCGTTCGCGCGGGACCGCGGCTGGCAGGACGCGCCGCAGGGAACGCTCGACCGTTACGCCGACGAGGGCAAGACGCCGCTCCTCGCGGCGATCGACGGCAAGCCGGGCGCGATCCTCGCGCTCGCCGACGTCCCGAAGGCCGCCGCCGCGGAGGCGATCGCGCAGCTCCGGCGCATGGGTCTGCGCAGCCTCCTCATCTCCGGCGACACGAAGCGCACCGCCGAGGCGATCGCGCGCACGCTCGGGATCGAGGAGGTGCGCGGCGAGGTGCCGCCGAACGGCAAGGCCGAGCTCATCCGCGAGCTCCAGGCGAACGGGCGGAAGGTCGGCATGGTCGGCGACGGCGTGAACGACGCGCCCGCGCTCGCGCAGGCGGACCTCGGCGTCGCGATGGGCGGGGGCACCGACGTCGCGATCGCGACCGGCGGGATCGTGCTCGTCGGCGGCGATCCGCGCGGCGTCCCGCGCGCGCTGCGGCTCTCACGGCGGACGCTCACGACGATCAAGCAGAACCTGTTCTGGGCGTTCTTCTACAACGTCGCGCTCATCCCGCTCGCGGCCGGCGTGCTCTACCCGTTCACGGGGTGGCTGCTCTCGCCGATCCTCGCGGCGGGCGCGATGGCGATCTCGTCCGTGACCGTCGTCACGAACTCGCTCCGGCTTCGGACCGCACAGATCGGATAGGAGCGTAGGCGGGGGCCCGCGGGCCCCCGCCGACCCCCAGCAGGAGGAGGAACGAATGAAGGAGTCAGGCGAGACAGGCAGCGCAGCTTCCCTGCGCATCGACGCCGGAGTCCGCGCCTGGTACGCGTCGTGTCGCTGTTGTCTGAGCGACGCGCACCCCGACGTCGTCGCCGTGCTCGACGCGGAGCGCGACGCGGCGAAGGCGCCGCGCGCGGACGCCGGCATCTGCGAGGTGGCCGAAGGAACGAACACGGAGGAGGCACCGATGGCGAAGATCCTGGACCCGATCTGCGACATGGTCGTCGACCTCGAGGAGCAGCGCGGCCGCGGCCTGGTGAGCGAGCACGCGGGCACCACGTACGCGTTCTGTGGCCCGGGGTGCAAGAAGGCCTTCGACAAGGACCCCGGGAAGTACGCCGCGAAGGTGGCTACTTGGCAGGCGTCCGGCGCGTCCGGCGGAGAGATGCACCACTAGGCGCCGCGGACGCCGGAGGGGTCACTCGATCGTGAGCGACCCCTTCATGCCGGCCTCGTAGTGCCCGACGACGAAGCAGCCGAACTCGTAGGTCCCCGGCCGGTCCGGCACCGTGAAGGTGATCGTCGTGCTCTTCCCTGGCTTCACCCAGGCGCCGCCCTGGGGCATGCCGTGCCGGTTCCCATGGAGCGACTCGGTCGGGCTGACGTCGTGCTTCACGCCGGCGAAGAGGTCCTGCATGTACCCCATCCCGCCGTGGCCGAGGTTCCCCGCCATGAACTCGTGCTCGACGGTGCCGACGTTGCGCAGCTCGATCGTGACCCGCTCGCCGCGTTTCAGCGTCAGCTGCGGCTGGGAGTACCCGAACTCCTTCACGTCGAGGGCGAGGCGCCGGCCCTCACTGCCCCCGCAGCCGGCGGTCGCGACCACGAACGCGAGCACGAGCGGCAGGCGCGTCAGAAGGCCCCCCACCGGCACGTCCATCGGCTCGGACGCTACGGAGACGGTCGGCGCCCGCGGGTGAGACCAAGGTCATCGGTCGGCACGCCGAAGGTCGCGTTCCTGGTACGTTCAGCGCCCGCTCAGCGCGCGGTCAGGGACGTGTCAGTCCCGGCCGCGAGCCTCGTGGCATGCCCCGAAAGCAAGTCCGGCGGCGCACCTCCACCGGTGGCCGCGCCGTTGTGTTCGCCGGGCTCGCGCTCCTCATCGTCGCGGGCGCGTTCTACTTCTCCCGGCCGAAGGAGATGGCCTTCATCGAGCTCGGCCCGCAGGCGGCACCGCGCGCGACCGGCGGCGCGATGGACCACAACATGGCGGCGGCGTCGATGGTCCCGGCGAACGCGCCCTCCGACCTCGCGATCCGGGTCGACATGGGCGGGTTCTCGCCGCCGGAGCTCAAGGTGCCCGCCGGCAAAGAGCTGCGCCTGAAGATCGTGAACCCGGATGACGTCCACCACACGGACGGCGGCGGCTGGCACCAGATCGCCGTGCCGAAGCTCGGTCTCGACTACAAGATCCCGCCGCTCACGAACATGATCGTCACGCTCCCCGCTGCCGCTGAAGGCGACTACGAGTTCTGGTGCGACGTCTGCTGCGGCGGCAAGGCGAACCCGACGATGCAGGGCGTCCTCCGCGTGCGCGCGTGACCGACCTCTCGCTGCCGGCGGTCATCCTCGCGGGCCTCGTCGACGGGATCAACCCGTGCGCGATCGCCGTCCTGCTCGTGTTCGCGTCGGCGACGCTGCTCGCCGTCGGCGCGACGATGGAGGCGAGCGCGGCGCAGCGCCGGTTCGCGCTCCTGCGCGGCGGCGCGGCGTACGTCTCGGGGATGTTCGTCACGTACCTCGGGCTCGGGCTCGGGCTCATGGGATCCGCGGGAGCGCTGCGGCAGGACCACGTCGGCACCAAGATCTTCGTCGCGGTGGCGATCGTCTGGAGCATCCTCGCGCTGCAGGAGGCGCTCCTCCCCGAGCTCGGCGAGCGGCTGCGCATGCCGATGTCGCTCCACGTCCACGCGAACGCGCGGGTCCGCCGCGCGACGCTCCCCGGGCTCGTCGTCGCCGGCGCGCTCATCGGGCTCTGCACGGTGCCCTGCTCCGGCAACGTGTACATCTCGGTCCTCGCGCTCCTCTCGGCGCGGCAGGACCTCGCGCAGGCGCTCGGCTACCTCGTCATCTACAACGTCGCGTTCGTCGTCCCGCTCATCGCGATCCTGGCCGTCATCGCGACGCCGCCGGCGATGCGCGCGCTCTCGCACTGGCAGCTGCACAACCGCCCGGCGCTGAAGCTCACCCTCGGCCTCACGACCGCGGCGATCTCGCTCGCGACGCTCGCGACGCTGTGATGCGGTGACGGTCTCGATCGACCCCGTCCTCGTGCATCTCGGTCCGCTCGCGCTGTCGTGGTACGGGATCGTCGTCACGCTCGCGATAGCGGTGGCCGTCGCGCTCGCGATCCGTCTCGCGCGTTCCCTTGTGATCCCCGGCGCCGCGCTGGAGCAGGTCGCGACGTGGACCCTCGTCGGTGGGCTCGTCGGAGCGCGGGCGCTGCACGTCATCGACCGCTGGGAGCTCTACGCGGACGCGCCGATCCATGTCATCGCCATCTGGAACGGCGGCCTCGCCATCGTCGGCGCCGTGCTCGGCGGCACGCTCGGCGGGACGGTCGCGGCGATGCGGCACGGCCTGCCCGTTCGCGCGCTCGCCGATGCGGTCGCGCCGGCGGCGATCCTCGGGCAGGCGATCGGCCGCGCGGCCTGCCTGTTCACGGGCGATGCGGTGGGCGCGCCGACGACGGGCTTCGGCGTGACCTACACGCACCCCGGTGCGATGGTCCCGCAGCTCGGCGTCGCGTACGAGCCGGTCTTCCTCTACGAGGCGGCGTGGGACCTCGCGGTGTTCGCGATCCTGATGGCACTCCGCGGCTGCCTCGCGGTCGGCCACCTGTTCGCGCTGTACCTCGGCCTCTACGCCGCGGGGAAGTTCGCGGTCACGTCGCTCCGCGTGGAGAAGGTCTGGTTCGCCGGGCTGCAGGAGGCGCAGCTGCTCGCGCTCGCGCTCGCGCTTGCCGTCGTCGCCGTCGTGTGGGCGGTGCTGCCGGTCGGGCGTGCGGCTCCGGTCCGCGCCGTGTCCTGAGGTAGCGCCCCCTCCGCTCAGCCAGCGGTCGCAGGAGCCGGGCGACCTCCTCATAGATGGTCTCCCGGGGCCCGATAGCCAGGATCTCGATCTCCTCCGCCGCGCGGTAGACGATCCGCAGGCCGCCGACACGAGCCCGCCTGCATCCTGCCCGTGCCAGGCGAAGCTCCTTCCCCGCGTCGGGATCGGCGCGGATGACATCGAGCGCGGCTCTCACCCGCCGCTTCGGCTCAGGGGGCAGGTGGCGCAGGACCTGTTCCGCCGCCGGACGCAGCCTTACGCGCTTCGACGCGATCGCTGCGACCTCTTGCCGGTCTTCTTGCGTTCGAAGTTCTCATCGAGGTCGTCCAGGTCGACCCACTTCGTCTTCCCGGAGTCCGCTTCCTTGATCGCTTCGAGGACCTCGGCATAGAAGACCGGGTCCCTCATGATGTCGAGCGTCGCCTCGAGGCCCTCGATGTCGTCCATGCTCACGAGCAGCGCGGCCGGCCGTCCGTGCTTCGTGATGACGACCCGCTCCTCGCGCCGGGCGACCTCGTCCACGAGGCGGCTGAGGTTCGTCTTCACCTCGGACAGCGGCAGGCTCTTCACGTCCGACCTCCTGACCAGAAGTCCGACCAGAACTCTACCATCGCGGATCGAGCTCAGTGCGACCTTCCATGCTCAATGAAAGTCATTAGCAAATAGTGCGGAAGCGAGAGGTGCCGCATGACCGGCCTCAGCGGTCCGCAACGGCGGTCCATCCCAGCGCCGCGGCCGCTGTCAGGGCGACCGCCCACGTGACGATGCCGACCGTCACCCATGCGAACAGGTGGCGTGGTGGTGCTCCGAGGGCGATGCCGATCGCGGTACCGATCGGCGCCCCCACCAGCAGCGGTGCCGCCAGACCGAGGCCTGGGACGCCGTATCTCACCCAGATCCGCTCGAGGGTTCCACCGCGTCCCGACGGATGCAGCCGGGCCACGATCCACGTCCTCACGGGCCGACCGACGACCACGATCAGACCGGCCGCGCTCGTCCCGCCTGCGGCGCATGCGATCGCGACGAGGACCGGCGGCAGCCCAAGCGCCATGCCCACTGGGACGCCGGCCCACAGCTCACCCGCCGCGACGATGAACGTAGCGGCGAACTTCCATAGCAGCTCGGGCACGGTCCGCATCATGGAGCAGCTTCTCCGCAGGGACCGGCCGAGGAGCCGGCGCGGTCCATCCGTCAGCGCGCGTCCATCTAGGATCCAGCCGCCGCACAGGGCGCATGGCGACGATCGCCCGCGATGTCCCTCGCGCTGCACAACCTGCTCCAGGATCGGACCCGCCTCGCGCTGAGCGTCATCGGCGTCGCGCTCGCGGTCATGCTCGTCCTGCTCCTCAGCGGGTTCGTGGACGGGATCGAGGAGCAGGTCGGCGTGTTCGCGGACCGCACCCCCGGCTCAGTCGTGGTCGCGCAGGCCGACGTCGACACCTTGCTTGTCGCGACGTCGAGCCTCCCGCCGGGCGCGGCCGAGGCGGCGGCGAAGGTGGACGGTGTCGCCGAGGTCGTCCCGGTCGTCTCGCGCCTGATCATCCTCGATCTGCACGGTCGCAAGATCCCGGCCTACATGATCGGCTACGACCCGGCGCGCGCGCGCGGGCCCTGGCGCATGGCCGAGGGGCGCGAGCCCGCGAGCGACGACGAGATCGTCCTGGACCGCGCGCTCACCTCGCAGCACGACGTCCGCCTCGGCGACGGCGTCGACGTGCTCGGCCGCCGTTTCCGTGTGGTCGGCGTCTCGCGTGGCGTCACGACCTGGATGCTCTCGTACGTGTTCGTCCGCACCGGCGCGGCCGAGTCGCTCCTGCGCGCTCCCGGGATCGCGAGCTACCTCCTGGTGCGTCCGGCCGACGGCACGTCGCCCGAAGCGGTGCGGGATCGGCTGCGCGAGCTTCCCGGGATGACCGCCGAGCTGAAGTCGACGATGGTCGCGAACGACCGCCGGTACTTCACGCGGTTCTTCACCCCGCCGATCCGCCTGATGGCCGCGATCGCGTTCCTGGTCGGCGCGCTCGTCGTCGGCATCGTCCTCTACAGCGCGACGATCGAGCGCCGGCGCGAGTACGGCGTGCTGAAGGCGATCGGCGCGCGTGGCGGCGTCCTTTACCGCGTCGCCCTGACGCAGGCGCTCCTCGTGAGCGTCGCGGGCGCCGCGATCGGCGTCGCCGTCGCGCTTGGGTCGGCGGAGCTGATCATGGAAGCGCGGCCACAGTTCCTCATCGCGTACGCCCCGGCGACGATCGGGGCGGCGCTCGCCGCGGGCGGCGTCATGGCGCTCCTCGCGACGCTGCTGCCCGCGCGCGTCATCGCGGCGACCGCACCGGCGGACGTGTTCCGGCGATGATCTGGCTTGCCGCGCGAAACCTCTTCCAGGGCCGGACGCGCTGGGTCGTCTCGGTCGGCGGCGTGACGCTCGCGCTCATGCTCATCCTGTCGCTGGACGCGATCTTCGTCGGGATGGAGTCGCAGCTCACCGCGTACATCGACAGCACGGGGGCCGACGTCTTCGTCGCCCAGTCGGGCGTGCGGAACATGCACATGGCCGTCTCGTCGATCCCGGGCAGTGTCGAGGGTCGCGTGAAGGCGGTCGACGGCGTCGACGTCGCCACGCCGATCCGCTATGTCGCGAACTACATCACCCTCGACGGGCAGGAGTTCATCGCCTACGTGATCGGGGTCCCCGTGGACGGTGCGCTCGGCCGCCCGCTGACGGTGGCGGACGGTACGCGGGAGCTGCGGCCTGGGGAGGCGATCGTCGACGGAGTCGCCGCGCGCGCGGCCGCGACCGTCGGCGCGACCATGCGCGTGCTCGGGCGCGACTACCGCATCGCGGGCGCTTCGACCGGGCTGTCGAGCATCTTCAGCTCGATCGCGATCGTCCCCTTCGACGAGTTCCCCTCCTACGTCGCCGCCGACACCATGGCCTACGTGCTCGTGCGCGCCGCGCCGGGCACGAGCGCGTCCGATCTCACGGCGCGGATCGAGGCGGCGGTCCCCGGGGTCGCCGCGACAACGCGCCGAGAGTTCGGGCGCCAGGAGATCAAGGTGATCAGTGACATGGCGACCGAGATCGTGGCGATCATGAACGTCATCGGGTTGGTGATCGGCCTCGCGGTGATGGCGCTCACCGTGTACACCGCCACGGTCGCGCGCCGCGCGGAGTACGGCATCCTCAAGGCCCTCGGCGCGCGCACCTGGACGCTCTGCCGCTCCGTCGTCGCGCAGGCCGTGATCACGGTGGCGATCGCGCTCGCCCTCGGCGCCGTGTTCACGCTCTTGGTCGCGTTCGCCGCGCCCCGGCTCGGCGTCGCCCTCGCCCTCGCTCTTTCGGCGACGTCGCTGGCGAAGGCCGGCGGCGTCGCGCTCGTCATCGCGGTGCTCGCGGCGGTCCTGCCGATCGCGCAGATCGCGCGCATCGACCCCGCGATCGTGTTCAGAAGGAGGATCGCGTGACCCGCTATGAGGGGGCTGCGCCCCCTCAGACCCCCGCGCCCACGCTCGAGGTCAACCACGTCACGAAGCGATACGGCGAAGGGCCGACCGAGGTCGTCGCCGTGCGCGACGTCTCCCTCGAGGTCGCCCCCGGCGAGGTCATCCTCATCATGGGACCGTCCGGCTCCGGGAAGACGACGCTGCTCCTCATGCTCGGCGCGCTGCTCCGCCCGAGCGCGGGCGAGATCCGCCTCGACGGCCAGGTGCTCACCGCGCTCAGCGAGGGCCGCCTGCCGGACGTCCGCCTCCGGCGCTTCGGGTTCGTCTTCCAGGACTTCAACCTCCTCTCCGCGCTCAGCGCCCTCGAGAACGTCGCGATCGTCGCGCAGCTCGCGGGCGTGCCGAACGGCGCCGCCCGGAAGAAGGCCGCGGCGATCCTCACCGACCTCGGCCTCGGCGAGCGGCTCCACTTCCTGCCCGAGAAGCTCTCCGGAGGCGAGAAACAGCGCGTCGCGATCGCGCGAGCGCTGGTGAACGATCCGACGTTCATCCTCGCGGACGAGCCGACCGCGAACCTCGACTCGAAGATCGGGCACGAGATCATGCGGCTCTTGCGCCGTGTGGCGAAGGAGCAGGGGCGCAGCATCGTGATCGTGTCGCACGACCAGCGCATCAAGGACATCGCCGACCGCGTGCTGTGGCTCGAGGATGGCCGGTTCGCGCACGAGACCGGGATGGCGGTCGATCCCGTCTGCGGGATGCAGGTCGAGCGCGAGCGCGCGGTGGACGGGACGTGGGACGGCGAGTCGTTCGTCTTCTGCTCGCGCGGCTGCCGCGACGAGTTCCTGCGCGCGCCATGGCGTTTCCTTCCGGAAGGCGGAGCCCATCGCGCGGCGCTCCGCGAAGCCGTGCGCGAGGAGGCGCGCGCATGACGCTCGACCCGCTACCGTCGGAGGGCGTGACCCTCGCCACGGCTACGGCGCCCCGCCCCGCTCGCATTCTCGTCGTCGACGACGACGAGAGCGTGACGAACATGCTGCGGCGGGCGCTCGAGTGGGCGCCCGACATCGTCGTGCTCGACATCATGCTGCCAGGGCTCGACGGGATCGAGGTCTGCCGTCGCCTGCGCGCCGGCGATCCGCGCATCGCCATCCTCATGCTGACGGCGAAGGACGCCGTCGCGGACCAGATCGTCGGGCTCGACGCCGGGGCCGACGACTACCTCGTGAAGCCGTTCAGCCTCGAGGTCCTGTCCGCGCGGATCCGCGTCCTTCTGCGGCGCAAGGAGCCCACCGACATCGAGGTGCTCCGGTTCGCGGACCTCGCGCTCGACACCGGCACGCGGACCGCGCGCCGCGGCCAGCGCGAGATCCACCTCACGACCACGGAGTACGACCTCCTCCTCCAGTTCCTGCGGCATCCGCGCCAGGTGCTCGAGAAGGAGCAGCTCACCGAGAAGGTCTGGGGCTACGACTTCGGCGGCAACTACAACGTCCTCGAGGTGTACGTCCGTCACCTGCGCCTGAAGCTCGAAGCGGGCGGGGAGCCGCGGCTCCTCCACACGCTCCGCGGCGCGGGCTACGTGCTGCGCGAGATGACGTGACCGAGCTCGCCTCGGCCTGGTACGGCGTGCTCAGCCGTGCCAGCGGCGAGATGTCGCTCTCCATGCGTGACGTCGTCATCGCCGGCGGGATCCCGCCGATCGCCATCGTCCTCGTCCTCGGCGTCATCGGCGCGATCAGTCCCTGCCAGCTCACCACCGGCCTGAGCGCGATCGCCCTCATCGGGCGGCGGCCGCACGCGCGGCAGCTCCTCGCCGGGCTCGCGTACGTCGCCGGGAAGGCGACGACGTACGGCGCGCTCGGACTGCTCTTCGTCGCCTTCGGCGGGATCGTCACCGCGAGCGCCATCCCGGTCGTCGGCGTCGTGCGGCGCATCCTCGGCCCGCTCATGATCGTCGTGGGACTGGCGCTCATCGGGGTCCTCCGCTCGCGCGTCCGTCTCGGGACCTTTGACCGGCTCGCGTTCGCGGCCTCCGACCGCTTCGACGCGACGCGGCCGTCGGGCGCGTACGCCCTGGGCGTCGCGTTCGGGCTCGTCTTCTGCCCGACGCTGTTCCTGCTCTTCTTCGGCATGGTCATCCCGCTCACGGTCACGAGCGCCGGAGGCGTGCTCTTCCCGTCCGTCTTCGCGCTCGGCACGGGTCTGCCGCTCCTGATCATCCTTCTGCTCATGTGGCTCGGGTTCGGCGGCCAGCCATCCCCCGCGCTGCAGCGCTGGCTGACCCGCGCCGCCGGGGTCGTCGCTGTGCTCGCGGGGCTGAACGACACGATCATCTACTGGTCGGCCTGATCCATGGCCCTGCGGGTCCGGCTCGCCCTCTGGTATGGGGCGCTCCTCGCGATCGTCCTCGCGGCAGGCTTCACGATCGCATACCTCATCCACGCGAGCTTCCCGCACGAAGGCGATGCCGCGTTCGAGGCGTCGCTCGGGCGCCTGCGGCTGATCCTGTTCGGCGTGGGCGCGGTCGGCGTCGCCCTCGCCGTCCTCGGCGGGTGGGCGATCTCGAGCGGCGCCCTCCGGCCGATCCGCTCGATGATCGCGACAGCGCGCGCGATCGCGCTGTCGCGCGGGTTCTCGCGCCGGATCGACGTGCGCGCTGGAGCGCGCGACGAGCTCGCCGTCCTCGGCCGCACGTTCAACGAGATGCTCGCGAGCCTCGACGAGGCGTACCGCCGCCAGCAGCGGTTCGTCGCCGACGTCTCCCACGAGCTGCGCACGCCGCTCACGGCGATCCAGGGCGACCTCGAGCTGCTCTCCCGTGAGATGCCGGAGCGGGATCGCACGGCGACGATCGCCGAGGCGCTCCGTGAGACACGGCGCATGGCGCGCCTGGTGGACGACCTGCTCGTGCTCGTTCGCGCCGACGCGGGCCCGCAGCCGTTCAGCGGCAGGCCCGTCGAGCTCGACGAGGTCGTCATGGAGGTCTTCCGCGAGCTGCACCTGCAGGCCGGGCCGCGCCTCGAGGTCGTCGACCTCGACGAGGCGCGCGTCCTCGGCGAACGCGACCGCCTGAAGCAGCTCGTGCTCATCCTCGCCGACAACGCGCTGCGGTACGCCCCGAACGAGCGTGTCGCGCTCTCGGTGGGGTTCGATGGCCCGCACGCCGTGCTCGCCGTCGACGACGAAGGCATCGGCATCAGCCCCGACGTCGCGGCGCGCGCGTTCGAGCGTTTCTACCGTGGCGAGGAGGCCGCGCGGCTCGATCCGAGCGGAACAGGTCTCGGTCTCGCGATCGCTCGCTGGATCGTCGAGCGGCACGGGGGCTCCATCACGCTCGAGCGGCGCGAACCGCGCGGGACGCGGGCCCTCGTGCGCCTGCCGACGATCGGACCCGAGGCACCGCCGGCTGCCCGGAGGAGTTAGGTCGATCTCAGCGTGTGCGGTGTCGACATCAGATGCGCTGTGCCATAGCATCACGCATCATGCCGCGGACGACGCTGAACATGGACGCATCGATACTGCGGGAACTGAAGGCTCGCGCCCGAGAGGAGCGCAAGAGCCTCGGTGCCGTGGTGTCCGAGATCATCGGCTCGGCCCTCGCGGACCGGCGTCGCGCGCGGCGTCCGGCACGGTTCCACTGGCGGTCGGCCCCCATGGGCCCCGCGAAGATCGACCTCGAGGACAAGGAGGCGGTCCGGCTGGCGCTCGAGCGCGGATGAGCTCGACACTCGACGTCAACGTGCTGCTGTATGCCTCCGACGAGTCGAGTCCCTTCCACACGGAGGCCCGCACGTTGATCGAGCGGCTTGCCGGAGGCACTGACCTGCTCTATCTCTTCTGGCCGGTCCTCTTGGGCTACGTGCGGATGGCGACCCACCCCGCGATCTTCCCGGGGCCGCTCTCGGTCGAGGCCGCGACGTCGAACGTCGAGCAGCTGCTCTCACGTCCACACGTCCGGACCGCGGGCGAAGGCGAGGGGTTCTGGCAGGTCTACCGCGCGACGACGACCGGCATGGTCGTGCGCGGGAACCTCGTTACCGACGCACACCTCGTCGCGCTCATGCGCGAGAACGGCGTCGCGACCCTGTGGACCCACGACCGCGACTTCAGGACGTTCGAGGGCATCCGGGTCCAAGATCCTTTCGCCTGAGATCGTGTCGCTGGGCGACGGGATCCGCGCTCGCCGCGAGATGCGGCCGCTGCTGCATCGGACCGGGTGGCACGTTCGGCCACGGCGCTCACGGCGGCGCACACGGTCACGCCGGTCGCGGGAGCGGCGACGACGCCGAGGATCCCACCACGAAGAAGATCGCCTCATGAACACGCTGCAGGGTCGATCGGCGCAGGAGACGTGATCGCCGGTGATCCGTCCTACCATCGGCGCGCGATCGCGCGCCCGAGGAGGACGCAGTGGAGCGGAGCGCCGACTGGATGGACCAGGCCCTGCGCGATCTGGCCCATGCAAGGCAGGATCTCTCGACCGGCTTCCACGAATGGGCATGCTTCTCGGCGCAACAGGCGGCCGAGAAGGCGGCGAAGGCCGTCCTGCAGAAGGCCGGCACCGAGGCGTGGGGCCACTCGGTCGCCGACCTGCTCGCGGAGATCGGAAGGGCTCGCACTTTCCCGGACGACGTGATCGACCTCGCCCACGAGCTGGACAAGGCCTTCATCGCGGCCCGCTACCCGAATGCGCACCCGGCGGGGTCTCCCGGCTCCGTGTACACGCGCGGCGAGGCCGAGCGTCTCGTGGCGCATGCCGAGCGGATCGTCGGTGTCTGTCAGGGTCTTCTCTCCTCCCCGTAGTCGCGATCAGCTCCTCGAGCTGGTGCGGGAGCACCTCCCGGCTCTCGGCCGGGCGATCCCCCTGAAGCGAGTGGTCCTGTTCGGATCCTGGGCATCGGGCCGGGCGACGGCGTTCAGCGACGTCGACCTCCTCGTCGTGTATGGAGGCCCCCCGCGGACCGATGCCTACGTCCTCGTGCGGAAGCTGCTTCCGGTGCGCGGGCTCGAGCCGCACGTCTACGCGGAGGCCGACGCGGCCGCCTTGGGAGGGACGGTCGAGCGGATGACGCGCGACGGGATCGTCCTGCTGTGACGATGAACACAGCGATCCTCCGGCTCGTCCCGATGGCCTACGCCATCCACATCGTGGAGGAGGCGCTGCCGTTCGTGTCGTACACCCGGCGTGAGCGATGTCAGCGCGCGTTCAGCGCGCATTCGGCCGCGCGACAGCCGCTCCCCGCACGCTCACGGGTATGGGCCCGATCTCGGCGCTTGCGCTCGCGCTCCGCACGTCGGCGGGGGATGCCGTGCTCGGGCTCTTCCATCGCCAGCACCGGCCGAGCCGGGGGCGCGCCGTTCGCCGTCCCGACGGGACCCAGGAGGCGCGGATCGTCGTCGATCACGGGTACCACCCCGCCCGCATCGAGCTCGAGAGCGGCGTGCCGGCGGTGCTCCGCTTCGAGCGGGTCGAGGACGATCCATGCGCCGAGCTCCTGGTCAGCGAGCTGCTCCCGAGCTCGTACCGGCTCGCCGCCGGCGCGGAGACGGTCGTGCGGTTCACGCCGAAGGCCGCGGGCGTGTTCGCGTTCACCTGCGGTCTCGGGCTGTACACGGGCCTCCTCGTCGTCAGACCGGGGAAGGGCGTGCGCTGATGCGCCGGATCGTCGGCGTCCTCGCTTTGAGCGCCGCCCTGGTCGCGGCATGTGGGCCCGGCGCGGCCGCGCCGCCGACGAGCACTTCAGCGCAGGGGACCCCGTCCGCGGCGACGACGACGGCGAAGTCCGGCGGCGCCCTCGCCCTCGGCGAGCGCCGGAACGATGGGGGCGGGGTCGAGATGGTCGCCGAATGGTCCTCGCCCGAGCCGCTCTCGCTCACGGTCACGCTGGATACGCACTCCGTCGACCTCGACCGGTTCGACCTGCGAACGGTCGCGAAGCTCCGCCTCGATGGCGGCGAGTGGACCGCGCCCACTGCCGCGGACGTGCCGAAGGGTGGTCATCACCGCGCGGGGACCCTGACCTTCGGGTCGGTGGCGCCCGCGGCGTTCGCGTCTGCCCGCGTCATCGAGCTCCGCGTGGTCGAGGTCGGGATCCCAGAGCGGCTCCTGCGATGGGAACGCGGATGAGGCGCGTCGCGGTCGCCATCGGCATCGGGATCGCCGGGTCCGCCGCCCTGATCGCCCTCTACCTCGGCATCGTCACCCTGGCGCAGGGTTCCGAACACGCGCTCCAGCTGTTGTGGGACGATCGCCTCTTCGTCGGCGCGATCTCGGTCGGCTTCGGAGCGCAGGCCGGCATGTTCGCCTACGTGCGCCTGCTCCAGCACGCGATCGCGCGCGGCTCCGTCGCCCTTACGGGCGCCGGGACGGCGACGTCGAGCGTCTCGATGGTCGCGTGCTGCGCCCACCACGTCACCGATATCCTGCCCATCCTCGGGATCTCCGGCGCGGCGGCGCTCTTGGTCGAGTTCCGGACACCCCTCATGATCCTCGGCGTCGCGACGAACGCCGCCGGGGTCGCGGTGATGCTGCGGGCGGCCCTCCGTACGATGGTCCTCGCACGTACATGGGGGCCCGCGCCGGCGTCCTGATCCTCGCGTCCGTCCTGGTCGTGGCCGCGTGCACGAGCGCGCCCACGGCTGTCGCGGCGCCGGCGCCCGCGTCGAGCGAGGTGCTCATCGCCGTGGGGGCACGACCGGACACCCGCGACGACGATCCGCGACCGCGCCGCGACGTCAGTCTGCCGCGGTGGCCGGGCGGCGCGGACCTCGATCGTATCGAGGCCGCGTACGTCCGTCTCGCCGCTGACCTCGCGCCACGCGAGACGACCACATTCGCGGGCCCGCTCGCGATGTGGCCCGTGACGAGCCGCCGGATCACCTCGCCGTTCGGGCCGCGCTGGGGCGGCTTCCACAACGGCCTCGACATCGCATCGCCGATGTACGCCCCCGTCGTCGCGGCGGCATCAGGGCAGGTCGTCCTCGCGGGCAGGCCGTACCTCGCCTACGGCGACACCGCGATGATCGTGATCGTCGCGCACGCGGCGAACTTCGCGACGGTCTACGTCCACCTCGACGACTCGCGTCTTCCCCCCGTGACGGCGGGCGAGCGCGTCACTGCCGGCGCGGTGATCGGGTACGTCGGCGTGACCGGGTGGACCACGGGGCCCCACGTGCACTTCATGACGGTCAGCAACGGGCGCGCCGTCGATCCACGGAGCTATCTGCCCTGATGACGGCGCACGCGGGACATCAAGGCGCGTCCGCCGCGCCTTCGGGCGGCGAAGGGACGCTCGCGGTCCCCATCGACCGCGTCTTCTGCCCGTGCTGCGAGGACGACCTCGACGCGGTGATCCGGCGCTTCCCGCACGTCACCGGTGTCCACGTCGACGCCGAGCGGATGGTCGCGCACGTCACCGTCCACCGCGGGATGACGACCGCCGACGAGATCGCGCGGGGCATCGCGGCGTGCAACTACGCGAACCCGGTCCCGCTGCCCCAGATGTCGAGCGTGGCCTCCAGCCCGTCGATGTCGCCCACGCTCGCGAGCACCGCTGTGGGTCGCCCGTGCTTGGTGATGACGACGCGCTCGTTGCGCCGAGCGACCTCGTCAACGAGGCGACTGAGGTCGGTCTTCACCTCGGACAGCGGCAGGCTCTTCATCGTGACCTCCTGACCAGAAGTCAGACCAAAAGCATACGGCGGCCGGACCGAACTGATGCCCCGCGGGTCGACGGCACGGCCTCCGGGTCGATCGAGGTGCTGATCGTCGCGTACTGCCGCGGCCCGCACTGCGTCCTCGCGCCGCAGGCGCTGGCGCTCCTTCGCGCTCGCGGCTTCCGCGCGCGCCGCCTCGAGGATGGCCTTCCCGAATGGCGCGCCGCCGGCCTCCCCATCGCTTCGAATTCGTGAGGTGTCCCGATGAAGACGCTGCTCATCCTCAACGACGCGCCCTACGGCACCGAGCGCTCGTACAACGGGCTCCGGCTCGCGATGTCGCTCACCAAGCGCGAAGGCGAAGAGGTCCGCGTGTTCCTCATGGGCGACGCCGTCGCGTGCGCCGCGCGAGGGCAAAAGACGGCCGACGGCTACTACAACACCGAACGGATGGTGCGCGCGGTCGCGCAACGCGGCGGCAGGGTGGGCTGCTGCGGCTCCTGCTCCGACGCGCGCGCGCTGACGGACGAGACGCGCGTCGAGGGCGCGCAACGCTCCTCGATGGACGAGTTGACGGACTGGACGCTTTGGGCGGACCGCGTGATCACGTTCTGAACCTGCCACCTCGCGCAACGCCCTCCTTCTGAAGCGCGAAAAGGTCTGGATCTCAGGCTGCGGGCAGCGTCACGCGGAACGTGCTTCCACGGCCCGGCTCGCTCTGGACCGTCACGTCGCCGCCGTGAGCGAGCGCCAGCTCGCGCGCGATCGTCAGGCCGATCCCGCTGCCCGGCGTGGACGAAGCGCCGGGGGCGCGCCAGAAGCGATCGAAGGCGTGGGACGCCTCGTCGTCGGTCATGCCGATCCCGGTGTCGCTGACCTCGACGAGCGCGCGGCCATCCTGGCCGCGCGTCGACACGCGGACGGTGCCTCCCCCCGGCGTGAACTTCAGCGCGTTCGACACGAGGTTCCGCGCGATCTGCGCGACGCGGTCCTCGTCGGCCACGGCGCGCGCCGGCGACAGGTCGAGCTCGAGCCGCACGTCCTTCTTCTCGAAGCGGTCCGTCAGCTCCGCGGACACGTTACGGACGATGTCGGCGACGTCGACCTGCCGGCGGTCGAGCGCGAACCCGGCACCCTCGGCGCGAACGAGCGTCTCAAGGTCCGCGACGAGGCGCCCGAGGCGCTCCGCCTCGTCGTGTACGAGCGCGAGCGTCGCGGCATCCGGCGGGAGGACGCCGTCTCGCAGCGCTTCGAGGTGTCCCTGGATCGAGGTCAGCGGGGTGCGCAGCTCGTGCGCGACGTCGGCCACGACGCGGCGGCGCAGCTCGTCCTCGCGTTCGAGCGAGCCGGCCATCTCGTTGAACGATCGGCCGAGGTCGCCCAGCTCATCGGACGGGAGATCCCGCACGCGCGCGCCGCGCTCGCCGCGGCGCAGGCTCTCGGTCGCGCTCGCGAGCGCCGCGACGGGCCGTGCGATCCGGCCGGCGATGACGATCCCGACGAGGAGCGCGGCGAGCGCGGCGATCCCCGCCGCCGTCAACTGCGCGCGCGCGAGCGCATCGCGGACGTCGCGCTCGGCAGGGAGGTCCGTCGCCGGGAAGGCGATGATCGCAGTGCCGACGGTCCGTCCGCCGGCGGCGATCGGCTCGCGACGCGCGGGCGCGAGCGCTATCGCGCCGCTCCCGTGCATCCGGCGCATCGCCTCGGCCATGCCACTGCCCATCCCGCCGAAGGCGCCGATCCCCACCGGCATCTCCAGCGCGGCGAGGACCACGGTGCCGCGCTCGTCCTGGACCGCGAGCGTCGCCCCCGCGGTCAGTGCGAGCTGCTGGGCCGGCTCGAGGTCCGCGGCATCCCAGCGTCCGCGTCGCTCGTACGCGGACGCGAGGCTGGCGACGATCTGATCGGCGCGGTCGTCCTGCTGCTGGCGCGAGTAGCGATCGAACTCGAACCGGAGCGCGGCGCCGCCGATGGCGCCGGCGAGGACGACCGCGAGCAACGCGACGCCGACGCTCGCGAGCACGATGCGGCCGCCGAGCGTGCCGAGGCTAGGCATCCGGGCGCCCGCCGAACCGGTACCCGACCCCCGCGACGGTCTCGATGACGCGCGGCGCCCGGGGATCGTCCTCGATCTTGCGCCGCAGGTTCTTCACGTGCGCGTCCACGGTCCGCTCGTAGCCCTCGTACTCGTAGCCCTGCACGCGGTTGATGAGCTCCGCGCGCGTGAACGCGCGTCCAGGACGCTCGGCGAGCGCGACGAGGAGTCCCCACTCCGTCGGGGTGAGCGAGATGACGCTCCCATTGCGCAGCACCTCGTGGCGCTCGTGGTCGATGACGAGCGCGCCGCCGTCGAAGCGCTGCCGCCGAGGCTGCGCGGCCGGCTCGCGGGCGGTGCGGCGCAGGATCGCGTGCACGCGCAGCCCGAGCTCCCGCGGACTGAACGGCTTGGTGACGTAGTCGTCCGCACCCAGCCCGAGCCCGGCAAGACGATCCTCCTCGCCCGCACGCGCCGACAGGATGAGCACCGGCGTGTCGCCGGCGGCCCGGATCTCCCGCAGCACGGTCTCGCCGGAGATGTCGGGCAGACCGAGGTCGAGCACCACGAGCATGGGCGTCGATGACCGGATGATCTCCAGCGCGCCCGCGCCGGTGCCCGCGGTCAGGACGGCGAACCGCTCGCTCTCGAGGTACCGGCGGACCAGGTCGCGGATCTGCTGGTGGTCGTCGACGACGAGGATGGGCCCGCGCACGGGCCCATCCGCGTCGCCCGCCTCGCCGATCGGACGATCGCCGACGGCGAGGTCCACGTCATTGCACGACGACGGCGATCCGCATCCCGGCCTCGGCGTGACCGGGCACGCTGCAGTACGCCGCGTAACGGCCGGCCGGGAGGTCGCGCAGGCCGACGGTCGTCCCCTGGCCGGCACTCGCCACGACCCGAACGCCGAGGTCGGGGATGGTGATGTCGTGGATGACCGCGCCCCTGTTGACGAGCGTGAGGTTCGCCTCGCGCGACAAAAGGGTGATCTCAGCCGGCGAGAACTTGAACTCGGTCGCCGTGACGCTGACCGTCGGGGCGCCGGTGATGGCCCCGGTGGCCCCGCGGGTCGTCCCGCCGAACATGTGGCGGCCGCCCATCATCCCGGGGGCCACGCCGCCACCCATCATCCCGCCGCCGCCCATCATGCCGCCGCCGCCCATCATCCCCGGCCCTATCACCGCGCCCGGGGTCGCGCCGCCGACCGTCCAGCCCTGCGTCCGCCACGTCGGGCCGGCGATGGCCGTCAGCGCGGCGAGGACGAGGAGCGTGATGCCGGAGACCGCCGCGACCCAGCCCGCGATCCGCTGCGCGCTCATCGCCCGCCTCCGATCGCGGCCTTGCGCGCCTTGTACTCGTCCACGTCGATCTCACCGCGCGCGAGCCGCTCGTCGAGGATCCGCTCCGCGCTCCCGCGGTCGTCCGCCTGCCGGCGTCCCGCCTGGCCGGTGACGGTGAGGACGAGCCACACCGCGCCCGCGATCAGGAACACCCAGAAGAGGACCATGAAGATCCAGCCGAAAGCCATGAAGCCCCAGCCGCCGTCGAACATCATCTCGAACACCTCCAGTTCGTTCGGCGTCGATGGTGCACGCGCTGACCCTCAGCCTGATGCGAGCCGTGTGAAGGATCGATGAAGACGGGCGCCTACCATCGGTCGATGGTGGAGGCCGCGCTCGCGCCGCCCTCGCGCACGTGGCAGGTCGTGCGCGTCGCGACGGTCCTCGCGATCCTCGCCCTCATGGTCGTGCTCGCGCTCGCCTTCCGACGCGACCCGCAGGACATCCGCACCGGCACGATCGGCCAGCCGGCGCCGGCGTTCGACCTCGAGCGCCTCGACGAGCCGGGCCGCCTCCGCCTCGCGGACCTCGCGGGCAAGATCGTGATCGTGAACTTCTTCGCGTCGTGGTGCGTACCGTGCAAGGAAGAAGCGCCCACGCTCGTGCGCGTCTGGGAGCGCTACCGGAAGGCGGACGTCGTGTTCATCGGGATCGTGTACCAGGACTCGCCGCAGGCGGCGAAGGACTTCCACGAGCGGCTCGGACAGACGTGGCCGATCGCGATCGACGACAACGCGCGCACGTCGATCGCCTTCGGCGTCTTCGGCGTCCCCGAGACGTACTTCGTCGGCAAGGACGGCAGGATCGAGGGACGCCAGATCGGCCCGATCGGCGAGGCCACGCTCATCCGCGGCATCGAGGCGCTGCGGTCGAAGTGAGCGTCATCGCGCGCGTCTTCGCCGTCGCGGTCGTCCTCGTCGCGTGTGTGGGTCCGGAGGCGCGGCCGAACGCCACGCTGCGGCTCGAGGTCGGCTCGCCCACGCCGTCGCCGCTCACCAGCGCGGCCGCTGCCGCGACGTCGCGTCCCACCGGATCGCCCGCTCCCGCGACGACGTCGCGTCCCCCGGCATCGCCCGGCCCGATCACGCTGAAGGAGTTCCCCGTCCCGGCGGGCTCCGCCCCGCACGATGTCGCCCCGGCGGCCGATGGCGGCGTCTGGTACACGGCGCAGGCGAAGGGCGAGCTCGGGTATCTCGATCCGAAGACCGGGCAGACCAGGCACGTGAAGCTCGGCCAGGGGTCGTCGCCCCATGGCGTGATCCTCGGCCCGGACACCGCCCCGTGGGTCACCGACAGCGGCCTGAACGCGATCGTCCGCGTCGACCCGCGCACGAACGAGGTGAAGCGCTTCCCGCTCCCCGGCGCGCCAGCGAACCTGAACACCGCGGCCTTCGACCATCTGGGCGACCTCTGGTTCACGGGACAGAACGGCTACATCGGGCGCCTGGACAGAAGAGGTCGGGTGCAGCAGGTCGCGGCGCCCGGCGGACGCGGGCCGTACGGGATCGCGGTGCAGCCGACGAGCGCCACGTCGCAGAAGGTGTTCTACGCGTCGCTCGCGGGCGACCACATCGGGCAGATCGTCTTCGGCCCGCCGGTCGAAGCCGGCAGCGATGAACCCCAGAGCTTCACCGGACGACCCATCCAGCCGCCGACGGCGGGCGCCGGACCGCGGCGCGCGTGGAGCGACTCGAAGGGCATCGTGTGGGTGAGCGAATGGAACGTCGGCCAGCTCGGGCGGTACGACCCGTACACGCAGCAGTGGAAGGAGTGGAAGCTCCCCGGCGCGCGGCCGCAGGCATACGCCGTGTACGTCGACGATCGCGACGTCGTCTGGCTGAGCGACTTCGGCGCGAACGCGATCGTGCGCTTCGACCCGGCGACGGAGAAGTTCGACGTCTTCCCGCACGCGGCGAACGGCAACGTGCGCCAGATCAACGGCCGGCCAGGCGAGGTCTGGGGCGCTCTGTCAGGGCTCGACCGGCTCCTGCTGGTCACGACGCGCTAGTCGCGCCCGTCGTTTGACACGGCTGTAGTAGGCCGTTGGAATTGACCATGAGTGGCTGCGGTCGAACGCGTCATCCCACTGCCCCGTGCTGGCTATTCCGGTCTCCTCGAGTGGATCGCCACGGTCGACCACAAGCGGATCGGGATCCTCTACATCGTCACGACGTTCTTCTTCTTCCTCACCGGCGGGCTGCTGGCGCTCGGCATCCGCACGCAGCTCATGTCGCCGGACGGCCGGTTCCTCACCGCGGAGCAGTACAGCGCCGCGTTCACGATGCACGGGACGACGATGATCTTCCTGGCGGTCGTCCCGCTCTTCACCGGGTTCGCGAACTTCATCATCCCGCTCCAGCTCGGCGCGCGCGACATGGCGTTCCCGCGCCTGAACGCGCTGTCTTACTGGCTGCTCCTCGCCGGCGGGATCATCCTCTACTCGAGCTTCCTGCCGTTCGCGGGCTTCCCCGCGAACGCCGGCTGGACGAACTACGTCCCGCTCGCGACGAAGGAGTTCTCGCCGCAGCTCGGTGAGGACCTCTGGCTCATCGGCCTGACGGTCCTGGGGTTCTCGTCGATCTTCGGCGCGCTGAACATGATCGTCACGATCTTCGCCCTCCGCGCCCCCGGCATGACGTTCCACCGCCTCACGCTGTTCACGTGGAGCGTCCTCGTCACGAGCTTCCTGCTCGTGCTCGCGATGCCGTTCCTCACCGTCGCGAGCGTGATCCTGCTGTTCGACCGGATCGCCGGGACGTCGTTCTTCACCGTCCAGCAGGGCGCCGACCCGCTTCTGTGGCAGTTCCTCTTCTGGTTCTTCGGGCACCCCGAGGTCTACATCATGGTCCTGCCGGGCTTCGGGATCGTCTCCGAGATCCTGCCCGTGTTCTCGCGCAAGCCGATCTTCGGCTACAAGATGATCGCGTACTCGTCGGTCGCGATCGGCTTCCTCTCGTTCTCGGTGTTCGTCCACCACATGTTCGTCGCGGGCATCGACACGCCGCTCCAGACCTTCTTCATGGCGTCGACCATGCTCATCGCCGTCCCCACGGGCGTGAAGGTCTTCTCGTGGCTCGGCACGCTCTGGGGCGGGTCGCTGCGCTTCAAGACGGCGATGCTCTTCGTCCTCGGGTTCCTCGCGACGTTCACCATCGGCGGGATCTCGGGCGTCTTCCTCGGATCGGTCCCGGTCGACTTCCAGCTATCGGACACGTACTTCGTCGTCGCGCACATCCATTACGTGCTCATGGGCGGCGCGATGTTCACCGTATTCGCGGGCATGTACTACTGGCTCCCGAAGATCACCGGTCGGATGCTCAGCGAGCGCCTCGGCCAGATCCACTTCTTCCTGACGTTCGTCGGCTTCAACCTGACGTTCTTCGTCCAGCACCAGCTCGGCCTCGAGGGGATGCCGCGGCGCACGTACCACTACCCGCAGTCGCCGGAGTGGGGCCTGCTGAACCTCATCTCGACGCTCGGCGCGTACGTCCTCGCCCTCGGGATCCTCGTGTTCCTCTTCAACGTCTTCGTGAGCGTGTTCCTGAGGCAGGGCCGCGTCGCCGGGGACGACCCGTGGCAGGGCGACACGCTCGAGTGGGCGACCGCGTCGCCGCCCCCGCCGTACAACTTCCCGCGCATCCCCGCGGTGCACAGCGCGCGGCCCCTCAAGGAGACGCCTCCCCTGTAGGTCGGCGCGCGGCCCCCCGCACCAGTGGTCATCGCGCGGTTCCGGCCCTCGGCACGCGAGCGGCTCGTCATGGACGGTCGGGCCGCAGGCCTGCGCGCCCCGTCCGGCCGTGCTACAAGCTCTTATGAAGTCCTAATAAGAGGTCGGATGCATGGCCAAGGGCACGCGCACGCGGACGAGCAAGGTCGCGGCGAGGCCTCGGCGGTCGCCCGCCCGGCCTCGAAGCATCTCGGCCACCGACGCCGAGTGGCAGGAGGTCCGAGAGTTCACGGCCCGACGTGGTTTCAGCAGTCTCTCGGACGGTGCCCGCCAGTTGCTGCGCAGCGGTCTGCGCACTGAGGAGCTCGTCGACGAGTACGCCGCCGCGTCCGCCTGGCAGTTGGCGCGAGCATGGGCCGACGCGCAGGCCATTGTTGATGGCGATCGCGCCGTCGGTAGCTGGGACCGCATCGCCGAGGCGGCAGAGCAGGCGCGGACCAGGATCCGCGAGCGCGCGGAGGCGCAGCGCGCGGTGAGAACGGGCGCCTGAGCCCTTGGCGGTCGTCGAAGCACGACCGGCGTTCGAGAAAGCGGTCATCGCGCGCATCGCCTGGCTCGCCGAGAACGCGCCCGAGGAGGCCTGGCTCGACGACTTCCTCGCCGCTTTGGAAGCGCTGCGGCGCGCCGTTGCTCTCATGCCCGAGGCGGCGCCGCCGCTCAAGCAAGACGGGCGCGTCATCGTCCGCCAGCGACGCTTTCCGTCCGCGCTTCCGTACATCGTCTACTACGCCCATCAGCGTGAGGATCCCGTGACGACCGTCTACCTCACGCACCTCTTCCACGAGCGGCAACGTCGGCCCCGCATCGACCTCCACGACTGGCCCTGGTGAGCGGGAGCCGGGAACTCGGTGTCCGGTCGATCGCCCCTCTACCGCGAGCTCCTGCTGTCGGCGCTCCGGCCGGACGCCAGAGGCCGAGCCGTTGCCTCCATGACGACGAGGCGGCGAAGTGCGAAGTGCGAAGTGCGAAGTGCTACTATGTGCTACATATGGCCAAGCGGCGAGCCCCGGTGCGAGCGTCAGGCACTGGCGCCCGGACCGCTGCGCCCGGGCAGAGGGGCGAGCGCGGCCGCGAGCGTGTGGGCGTCCGTGAGCTGCGTCAGAACCTGAGCGTCCAGCTGCGGCGTGTGGAGAAGGGCGAGATGCTCGAGGTGACGGACCGCGGACGGCCGGTCGCTGTCCTCGGCCCGTTGCCCGAGCGGATGACCGCGCTCCAGCGCCTGGCCGCGCAGGGTCTCATCGTTCGACCCGCGACGGTCCGGCTCGAGGACCTCGGCCCTCCCCCGGACATCAAGGTCCGCGTACCGCTGAGCAAGATCCTCGAAGAGCTGAGAGCCGACCGGACATAGCGCTCATCTACGTCGACGCGTCAGCGCTCGTGAAGCTCGTCCTCTCCGAGCCAGAGTCGGCCGCGCTCAGCGACTGGATCGCGACCCGTGCCGACCGCCTTGCGAGCGTGATCGCGGCGATCGAGGTGCGCCGCTCGGTCCGTCGAGCCGAAGTGACGCGATCGGGCGCCGCCGGTGAGCGGGAGCGCGAGATGCTCCGGACGCGGGCGGAGGCGGTGCTCGGCTCCGTCAGCCTCGTCGCCATCGACGACGCGATCGTGACCGACGCCGGCGCGCTGTCACCACCCGACCTTCGCGCGCTCGATGCGATCCACCTGGCCACGGCGCTCCGCGTGGCGGAGCTCGATGGGCTCGTCACCTACGACATCCGCCTCTCCGACGCGGCTACCGCGCGCGGGCTCAACGTCTTCCATCCCGGGCGCTAGCGAGCGCCGTTGACCCTGCGTGTCCCAGACTAGATCCGTGGCCGTGTCCCCGGGCTATCGCCGCCTCGTCTGGCTCACGCTCTTCTTCTCGCTGCTCGTCGTCATCTGGGGCGGCGTCGTGCGCGTCAGCGGCTCCGGCCTCGGCTGCCCCGACTGGCCGCTCTGCCACGGCACGTTCCTCCCCACGTTCGACCTTCCGACCTTCATCGAGTGGGCGCACCGCCTCCTCGCGATCGTCGCGGGGCTCAGCCTCGCGTCGCTCACGCTCTGGACGCTCGCGCGCCACCGCTCCGAGCTGGCGATGCGGTGGCTCGCGCTCTCGGCCGCAGCGCTCTACCTCTTCCAGGCGGTCCTCGGCGGCGTGGTCGTCGTCCTCGAGCTCCCGCACACCTGGGTGACGGCGCACCTCGCGAACGCCGAGCTGCTCCTCGCGGTGCTCACCGTCATGGCGATCGTCGTGCGCTGGCCGCGCGTCGCGCTCGAGGGTCGTCCCGACGCCGCGGCGTGGCTGGGGGCGTCCGCCGCCGCGGCGGTCTTCCTCCTCATGCTGAGCGGTGCGTACGTCCGTGGCGCCGACGCCGCGACGTCGTGCACGTCCTGGCCGCTCTGCGAAGGAGCGTCGCTCGGCTCCGACGTCTCGCAGGTCGTCCACATGCTCCACCGGTACATCGCCGCCGCGGTCGGCGCGCTCGTCGTCCTCGCCGCGGTCGCGGCGTGGCGGCAGCAGCGCCGGCACTCGGCGCTCCGCCCGCTCGCGGCGCTCACGCTCGGGCTGTTCGCGGCGCAGGTCGCGGTCGGTGCCGCGAATCCGCTCAGCGGGTTCTCCCCGGTCGCGCTCGGCGCGCACCCCGCGGTCGCGTCGCTCCTCTGGTGCGCGCTCGTGGCGCTCGTCGTGGTGCAGTGGCGGCCGCTCCTGCCGGAGGGCATCGGCGTCGCGCGCGACGCCATCGCGCTGACGAAGCCGGCGATCACCTCGCTCCTGCTGCTGACCGCGCTCGGGGGGATGTTCCTCGCGGAGCGCGGCGTGCCGCCGTTCGGCGTGCTCATCGCGGTCCTCGTCGGCGGCGCCTGCGCGAGCGGCGGCGCCTTCGCGCTGAACCACTACTTCGACCGCGACATCGACGAGCTCATGCGCCGCACGCGGCAGCGCCCGCTGCCGGCGCGGCGCGTCCCGGCGCGGCTCGCGATCGGCCTCGGCCTCGCGCTGAACGCCGTCGCGTTCGTCGTGCTCTGGGTCGGCGCCAACGCGCTCGCCGCGGTGCTCGCGCTCTCGGGGACCGTCTTCTACATCGCCGTGTACACGCTGTGGCTGAAGCGGACGACGGCGCAGAACATCGTCATCGGCGGCGCCGCGGGCGCCATCCCGCCGCTCGTCGGGTGGGCCGCGGTCATGGGGTCGCTCGACCTGCCCGCATGGCTCCTCTTCGCGATCGTGTTCTTCTGGACCCCGGCGCACTTCTGGGCGCTCGCGCTGCTCATCCGGGACGACTACGAGCGCGCGATGGTGCCGATGCTGCCGGTCGTCCGCGGCGACCGGGCGACGACGTGGGCGATCCTCCAGTACGCGGCGAGCCTCATCCCGATCACGATCCTGCTCTTCGTGGTGCGCGCGACGGGGATCCTGTACCTCGTCGCGGCGGTCGCGCTCGGCGCGGTGTTCGTCTGGTACGGCGTGCGGCTCGTGCGCGCGGCCGAGCTCCGTCGACGCGCCATCGCGCGGGGCGCGTACCTCTACTCGCTCCTGTACCTCGCGCTGCTGTTCGTCGCGATCATGGTTGACTCGACGGTACGCCTGCCGCTCTAGCGCTCCTCCTCGCCGGCGCCGCCGCGCTCTACCTGAACGGCGCACGCCGCTCGCGCATCCGCCGCCGCCCGTGGCCGCTCTGGCGGACGCTGTTGTTCCTCGCCGGCTGCGCCGCCATCGCCGCGGCGCTGCTCTCGCCGATCGACGGCCTCGCGCACGACCTCTTCAGCGTCCACATGGTCCAGCACATGCTCCTCGTGACGGTCGCCGCGCCGCTCCTCCTGCTCGGCGAGCCGATCCGCCCGCTCCTGCGCGGGCTCCCGCATTCGATGCGGACGCAGATCGTCCGTCCGCTCGCCCGCAGCCACCCCGTGCGCGCGCTGCTCCACGCGCTGCGGCATCCGCTCGTCGCCGGCGCGCTGTACGTCGGCGGGCTGTACGCGTGGCACGTGCCGGCCCTGTACGACGCGGCGCTCGCCGACGAGGCGGTGCACCTGCTCGAGCACACCTGGTTCACGCTCACGGCGCTGCTCTTCTGGAGCTGCGTGATCGACCCCGAGCCCTTCCGCGCGCGGCTCCCGTACGCGGCGCGGATCGTCTACCTGCTGCTCGCCGGCGCGGGCCAGAACACGATCCTCGGCGGGCTGCTCGCGTTCTCGACGCGGCTCCTGTACCGCTCGTACGAGGGCCGCCCGGAGCGCTACGGCTTCGACGCGGTGACGGACCAGCGCGTCGGCGGCGCGATCATGTGGGTGCCGGGCGACATCATCTTCCTGCTCGCCGCGTCCGTGTCGTTCTTCCTGTGGCTGGCGGCGGAGGAGCGCGCGCAGCTGCGCCGCGAGGGCCGGTAGGGCGCTACTTCTGTGTGAGCAGGAACTGCGTGATCTTCGCGATCGCGTCCTGGTCGAGGCCGAGGTTCGGCATCTGCGTCCCGGGCTTCACCCCGGGCGGGTTCGCGAGCCACTTCTTCAGGTTCTCTTCGTTCACCGGACTGAGCGCGCCGGCGATGTTCGGCCTCGAGGCGATGTGCGTGAGCTCCGGGCCGACGCGCCCCGCCGTGAGCCCCTGGATCGTGTGGCAGCCGGCGCACGCGAGCGACTTGAACAGCTCGCGCCCGGCCTTCGTCTCGGGCGAGTTGCGCCGGTCGTAGTCCTCGACCGCCTTCTTCGCCCAAGCGGCGTAGTCGCTCGTCGGGTGGACGACGACCCGCAGGAGCATGTCGGCGTGGCCGTTGCCGCAGAACTCGAAGCACTGGCCCTTGAACTCGCCGACGCGGTCGGCCTGCAGCGCGAGGTACGTCGTGCGTCCGGGGATGAGGTCCATCTTGCCGCCGAGGTTCGGGATCCAGAACGAGTGGATGACGTCCTGGCCGCGCATCTCGAGGCGGACCTTCGTGTTCACCGGGATGTCGAGCTGCTCGGTCGTCGTGAGCGGGCCGTCGCTCGTCATGAAGGAGGTGCCCTTGAAGTCGTTCGGGTAGTTGAAGGTGAACTGCCACTGGCGCCCCTCGACCTTCACCGTCATCTCGGCACCCGTGTTCACGTCGTTCAGCACGAGCAGGCGCTGGAACGAGAGCACCGAGAACGAGATGACCATGATCGTGGGGATGACGGTCCAGAGCAGCTCGAGGAGGTCGTGCCCGTGGATCTGCTGCGCGGGGACCCCGGGGCGCTCGCGGTAGCGGACGCCCGTGTAGAAGATGCCGCCGTACACGATGACGAGGACGACCACGGCGGCCGCGAACATGATCCAGTAGACGGGGACGATCTCGCGTGCTGAAGGACCCGCGGGATCCACGACCCACGGTGGTAGGACGGGCATGCGAGGCGAGCCTAAGGCCTCTATCGTCTGGTTGCAGTGCACGAGGACATCCACCTTCCGTCGCCGACGCTGGCCCCGCCGATCGTCGGCCTCGGCGTGATGATCCTCAGCTTCGGCATCCTCCTCGGGATCGGGCTCGTCATCGTGGGGGCCGCCTTCATGGTCCTCGGGATCGCGATCTGGCTCATCAACGACGCCCGTGAGTTCGTGAAGTCCGGCGAGCACGGCGGCCACCACTGAGCGTGGAGGCCACGGAGCGCACGATCGTCCGCGGCCGGCGCCAGACGCCGTCCGAGGCGCGCCTCCCCGAGAACGTGACCGGCATGGACTCGCAGCCGAGCCGCTTCACGGCCGGCATGTGGGCCGTGATCCTCTTCATCTCGTCCGAGACGATGTTCTTCAGCGCCCTCTTCACGACGTACTTCTACCTGCGGGCGCGCATCCCCGCGTGGGAGCCGGTGTTCCAGCGCTGCGTCGAGGCCGAGTGCGAGAAGCCGGCGTGGAGCTCGCTCACGCACGTCGCCGGGCTCGACGTCCCCCTCGTCCTCATCAACACGGTCGTCCTCGTGAGCTCGAGCCTCTCGATGCAGCTCGCGGTGAACGCGGTCAAGAAGGACCAGCGCCGCGCCGCGACCACGTGGCTCGCGATCACCGTGGCCGCGGGGGTCTGGTTCATCACCGGCCAGGGCTACGAGTACCTGCACCTCGGCTTCCTGCCGGACAACGGCGTGTTCGCGGCGACGTTCTTCACGCTGACCGGATTCCACGGCGCGCACGTGACGGGCGGGATCGTCGCGAACGCGCTCACGCTCTTCCGCACGACGAAGGGGCACTTCACCTCACGGCGTCACCTGCTGTTCGAGGGCGCGAGCATCTACTGGCACTTCGTCGACGTCGTGTGGATCGGGATGTTCACGACGATCTACGTCATCGGCTGAGCTGAGGTCATCGGCTGAGCTGAGGCGGGGCGCGCGGGCTCGCCGGCTACCGTTCCCGCAGGAGGATCCGCAGGTCCTTCGTCAGCACATCGGCGCCGTCGACCGTGTGCAGCAGCACGCGCGCGTTGCCCTTTGCGTCGATGAGGTAGATCGCGTCGGTGTGGCCGACGAGGCCGCTTATGTCCGGCTGCTGCCCGATCGCGTACGCGGACCAGACGTTCTTCAGCGCGCTCGCGGGGCCGATGAGGTAGTGCCAGTTCCGGTCGAGACGGTGTGACGCGCTGAAGTCCTTCACGCTCGCGGGCGTGTCGCCGACCGGGTCGACCGACACGGCGACGAGTCGCACGCGGTCGGCGTCGCCCCCGAGCTGCTGCTGCGCGCTGCGGAAGTGCTCCGCGGTGAGCGGGCACGTGTCCGGGCACGTGGTGTAGAGGAACGCGAGCGCGACGACGTTCCCGCGCAGGCCGGACAGCGTGACCGGCGATCCCGTTCGGCCGTCCGTGAGCGTGAAGTCGGGCGACGGCTGCGCGCCGAGGTCGGTCCCGACGAGCGTCTCGGGACCGCACGCGCTCGTCGCCAGCGCGATAGCGACGATGGCAGCAGCGGATCTGACCTTCAACCGGCGCAGCATCGGGGACTTCGGTAGCGTACTTGGCATGGATCCGCGCGTTCTCATCGCCTACGTCGCGCAGGTCGTGATCTGGGGCACGACGTGGGGGGGCGATCAAGGTCGGGGTGACGGACGTCCCGCCGTGGACGTTCGCGCTCTGGCGCGCGGTGCTGCTCACCGCGTTCCTGGCGAGCCTCACCATCGTCTTCCGCCTCGGGCTCCCGCGCGACCGCACGACATGGCTCGCGGCGATCAGCCAATCGATCAACAGCGGGATCTCCTGGGCGATCATCTTCTGGGCCGAGCAGTTCGTGCCGAGCGGGCTCGTCGCCGTCTTCGGCGCGACCGCCCCGATCTGGACGGCGGTCCTCGCGCACTTCCTCGTGCACGGCGATCGGCTCTCCGCGCTGAGGGTCGCCGCGCTCGGGCTCGGGTTCTCGGGGATCGCGGTCCTCGTCGGGACCTCGGGCGAGATCCCCGGCGGCCCGGTCGTCCTCGCCGTGCTGCTCCTCACGATCATGCCGCTCGGGTGGGCCGCGACCGCCGTCGTCGCCGCGCGCTCGCTCACGACGGTGCATCCCGTCCCGGTCATCGGGATCGGAGCGGTGGCGGGCGGCATCTTCCTCGTCCCCCTCGCGCTCAGCGAGATCGGCCGTCCGGTCGCGTGGACGCCGCAGGCGCTCCTCGCGCTCGTCTACCTCGCGTTCGTCGGCTCGGGCGTCGGGCTCGTCGTGAACCTGTGGCTCTACCGCCGCCTGCGTCCGACGACCATCGCGCTCTCGCAGCTGCTCATCACCGCCGAGGCCGTGCTCGTCGGCGCGTTCCTCCTCGGCGAGCAGGTCACGCTCGGGATGATCGCCGGCGCCGCGCTCGTCCTCACCGCGATCTGGCTGAATTCGCGCGCCGGCCGCCCGACCGTGCCGCCCGAGGCAGCGCTGCCCGAGCGGGCGGTCGCGACACCGGCCGACTGAGCGTCAGCGGCCCTTCCCCCAAGTACGACAGTCCAGTAGTATTTCCGCGGTCGAGCCACCGGATGCCCTCCGGTAGGCCGACCCGGAACAGGGACCTGCGATGGCGATCGACGCCGACGAGCTCAACCTATTCACGAGCGACCCCACGCTGCTCGAGCGTTCCCCCGACGCCGAGTACGAGCGCGCCGCGAGCGCGCTCGCGAGGATCGCCGACCCCGAACGCCTGAAGCTCCTTCACGCGCTCTGCCTCGACGCCGACACCCCGCAGAAGGCGGCGGTGTGGGCCGGCCTGTCGCAGGCCGTCGCCGAGCGCGAGCTCGGCGCGATGGTCGACCTCGGCCTCGTCGAGCGGAAGGACGGCGCGCGCGGCACGACGTACGTCCCGCGCGACGGCCACCTCGTCGTGCAGCTCCACGTCGCGCTCGCGCACGGGCGCGAGGATCCCGACGGGCAGCGGCACCCGCGCCTCATCGCGCGGCGCCGCGTCGTCCGGGCGAGGACCATGACGGGCGCGGCGTGAGCGATCCCAAGCGGGGGTCGGCGGGGGCGGAGCCCCCGTCGACGCTGCGGCGCCTGCGACGCATCGGGTCCGAGGAGAAGTTCCTCGGTCCGCTCGAGGCGGCGGTGATGGAGCGGCTCTGGAAGCGTGGCACCGCGACGGTGCGCGACGTCGTCGACGACCTCGGCCGGTCCCGCGCGCTCGCCTACACGACGGTCATGACGATCATGACGCGCCTGCAGGCGAAGGGGCTCCTCGAGCGCGACCGCGACGGCAAGACGTACGTGTACCGGCCGGCGTGCAGCCGTGAGGAGCACCGCGAGCGGCTCTCGCGCGACCTCGTGCGCGGTCTCGTCGACGAATTCGGCGAGCTCGCGCTCGCGCACTTCGCGGCCGAGCTCGACGGCGTCGACGCGGCCCATCGCGCCGCGCTGAAGCGCTTGGCCAAGGCGGACCCGCGTGCTCCGCGCTGACCGCGCCTTCGGGCTGCTCGTGCTCCTGGCGGTCGTGTCCTCGGCGATCCTCATCGCGTTGCTCGCGGCGATCATCCCGCACGTCGAGCTGCTCGCCGCGCGCGGCGCCGAAGGGGCGGCGGACGTCGTCGCCATCGTCCTGCTCGGGCTCGCGACGCTCGGCATCACCCTCGGCCTTTCGTCCCTCTTCCGCCAGCTGCTCGCGACGCTCGTCCTCATCCGCTCGTTGCTCGCGCGGCGCGTCGCGATGCCGGCGCGCGTGCGCGCGGCCGCCGGCGGCCTCGGGCTGGACGGTCGCATCGACGTCGTCGACGACGCGCGGCCGTTCTCGTTCTGCTACTGGTTCCTCCGGCCGCGGATCTGCCTCTCGATCGGCCTCGTCCGCCGGCTCGACCACGCGGAGCTGCGGGCCGTGCTCTTCCACGAGCGCTACCACCTTCGGCATCGTGACCCGCTCCGCCTCGTCATCGCCCGGTACTTCGCCGCGGGGCTCTACGTCGTGCCGGTGGTCGAGGATCTCGTCGCGCACTTCACGCTCGAGAAGGAGCTCGAGGCGGACGAGGACGCCGTCGCCGCGATGGGCGACGTCCGTCCCCTCGCGCGCGCCCTCTACGCGCTCCTCCCCGACGCGGATGAGGTCTCGCTCGGTCTCCTCGTGCCGGTCGGGTCGCTCTCGGTCACCGAGGCGCGCATCGACCATCTCGTCCAGGGCCGCCCGCTCGCCGCGCGCATCCCGGCCACGTCGATCGCCCTCTCGTTCGGCGCGCTCGCCGCGGCGTCGGTGCTCGCGGCGGTCCCGGGCATGCTCGTCGCGCCGGCCTCGCTCCTCTTCGTCGCCGCGATCAACGGCGGCGTGCACCAGGTGCGCCTCGTCGTCCACCGCTAGGCCGGCGCCCGCGCTCACGGCGGCGCGCGTCCGGCGGCGCGTCCGCGGCACTGTCCTCGAGCGCGTCGGCCGCACGCCGCTCGTCCCGCTCCGCCGGATCTCCGAGGGGCTGCGCGGACGGCTTTGGGCGAAGCTCGAGTCGGCGAACCCGGCCGGCAGCGTGAAGGATCGCCCCGCGCTGTGGATGACCGTCGCGGCCGAGGACGAGGGACGCCTGCGCGGCGGGAAGGTGGTCCTCGACGCCACGAGCGGCAACACCGGCGTCGCGCTCGCGATGGTCGGCGCCGTCCTCGGGTATCCGGTGGAGCTCGTCATGCCCGACAAGGTCTCGATCGAGCGCAAGCGCATGGCCGCCGCGTTCGGGGCGACGATCCTCCTCACCGATCCGCTCGAGGGCACGGACGGCGCGATCCGCGAGGCCCAGCGGCTCGCCGCCGAGCACCCCGAGCGATACGCCCACGTCGACCAGTACTCGAACCCCGCGAACCCGCTCGCCCACGAGCTCACGACCGGGCCCGAGGTCTGGACGCAGACGAGGGGGCGCGTGACGCACTTCGTCGCCGGCGTCGGCACGTCGGGCACGATCGTCGGCGTCTCGGCGGCGCTCCGGCCGAGGGGCGTGCGCATCGTCGCGGCCCAGCCCGCGGAGCCGTTCCACGGCCTCGAGGGCTGGAAGCACATGCCGACCGCGATCCGTCCCGCGATCTGGGACGAGGCCGCGGCCGACGTGCACCTCATGGTCCCGACCGAGCCGGCGCTCGACATGACCCGCCGCCTCGCGCGCGTGGAAGGGATCTTCGCCGGTCCGTCCGGCGGCGCGGCGGTCCTCGCTGCGGTGCGGATCGCACAGGCGGAGCCGGGCGAGATCGTCGTCCTCATCGCCGATGGGGGAGAGCGGTACCTGTCCACGCCGCTCTGGGAGTGACGATCCTGTTCTCCCCTTGAACCTCTCGCTTCCAAGCCTCTTCCCCTTTGAGGAAGTCATCCCACCCGCCGGCATCCTGCGATCGTTCCGTCCGATGGCGGCTCCGGCGGGATCTTGTCCAGGGCCCCCAGGGAATTCGTGCCGGATCAGCACGGAACCGTGCCAAGTTGGCACGGAATTGCCCGGATCCGTGCCGATCTGGCACGGAACCGTGCCAAGTTGGCACGGACACACCGGCTTGCCCGGACCACACCTCCCAGCGCCGCGCTGCCCTAGCCTCTTCAAAGGGATGCCGTCATAGGAATGGGGATGGCCTCATAGGGATGGCGATCACGGTCCGACTCCCCGGCTCTCTGCGCGACGCCGTCGGCGGCGACAACAAGGTCACCGCGAGCGGGCGCACGCTCGAGGAGGTCTTCGCCGACATCGATCGGCGCCACCCGGGGTTCCGCTCGCGCGTCGTCGACGACGCCGGCCGCCTGCGCACCTTCGTGAACGTGTACATCGGCGACGCCGACGCGCGGAACAGCGGCGGCCTCACGGCCCCCGTCCCGGCGGACGCCGAGGTGATGGTCATCCCGGCGATGGCCGGCGGCGCCGCCGCCGCGCCCGAGCGCGTCGCGCTCCCGCCCGCGGTCCGCGACGCGATCCTCGCGCACGCGCGCGAGCAGGGGAGCCTCGAGTGCTGCGGTCTCATCGCCGCGCGGGGCGGTGTGCCGACACAAACGATCCGCTGCGCGAACGCCGCGGCCACGCCGGCGGTGCGCTACCGGATCGAGCCGCGAGAGCAGCTCGCGGCGTTCCGGTCGATGGACGCGGCAGGCGAGGAGCTCTTCGGCATCTACCACAGCCATCCCGCGAGCCCGGCGTTCCCGTCGCCGACCGACCGGATCGAGGCGTACTACCCGGACGCGCTCTACGTGCTCGTGTCGCTCCGCAGCGGGGATCCCGAGGTACGGGCGTTCCGCATCATGCCGGACGCCCCCGGCTCGGAGAAGACGGTCCGCGAGGTCCGCATCGCATAGACGAGAAGAACTCCTGGATGGTCGATCCAGGAGTTCTTCATCAGTTCACGGCCAGCCGTTGGTCTCGCAGATCTGTCAGCGCGATCGGTTTCAGGCCTCACATCCGGTCTCGGTGCGGGACTTCATCACGCGACTGTGGCGTGAGTCCCGACAGCGTCATCCGCCGACCGCGCCCGCGATCCATCCGCCCCCTTCCGCCGGGGGCGTCATAGATCGACTTGCAGCACCTCCAAGCGGAGATGCAATCGGACCATGCGACCTCCCATGTGGTGCTTCGTATGGCCGGTCCCTCCGACGGGCCCTGTCGGCGGACCACCTCTGTCGTACTCCTGCGCGCGCGCGGGGTCAAGAGGCCGATCGGGGGCAGCGGCCGGGCGAGCGTGCCCCTGGGCGTCTCATGGCCCCCCGTCACCCCGCAGCATGGCCCGCACCTCGTCCGGGACGGGGCCCGCGTTCGCCCACCACGTCTCGCGCCGGTCCTCCGCCACGGCGCGAAGGCCCTCGACGAGCAGGGCGACGCCGCTCTGGACGTCGCCCAGGCGCACGATCTCCGGCGCGAAGCGCTCGTCCGCGCCGCGGTTGTGGTAGTTGACGTTCGGCAGCGCGATCGCCGTCGCGCTCCACCCGTGCACGACGAACGTCGACGCCTCGCACGTCCCGCCGTCGAGGAGCGCGCGCTGCACCGGGATGCCGTCGCGCACGAGGCGTTCGCCCGCCGCGCGCAGGTACCGCTCCGCGTCGTTCGCGAACGTGTTGTGGAGGTCGCCGACCCGCAGGACGATCCCCCGTCCGGGCGGCACGTGCGGCAGCGCGCGGCTCGCCTCGACCGAGATGACGAGCGCCTCGCGCGGGATCGCCTCGTCCTCCGCGACGACGCGCGCGCCGTACAGGCCCGTCTCCTCCGCACGCGTGAACAGCCCCGTGACGTCGACGGGGAATGACGCGCGCGCCACCTCCCGCAGCGCGGCGACGACGATCGCGCACCCCGCGAGGTCGTCGGCCGCCCGCATGCGCAGCTCGTCGCCGCGCACCTCGAGGCCGGGCAGGTCGACGACCGCCCACTGTCCCGGTGCGAGCGGCGCGTCCGAGCGGATCCGGACGCGCCCGGCCGAGTTGTGCACGAGGTCCGCGTCCGGGACGAAGCGGTCGATCGTCGCGGGGAAGGGCCCGCCGCCGCGGTCGTCGTACACCTGCACCGCCGCGGCCTCGTCGAGGACCCGGCCCGCGATCCCGCCGAGGACGCGCGCGCTCCCCTCATGGCCGTGCGCTGTCACGACCTCGAAGGCGGGATGGTCCGTGTGCGCGACGAGGACGACCGGCCGCGCCTCGCCGCGCCGCACGCGCGCGTGGACCTGGCCGTACGCGTCCAGGCGCACGTCGAGGCCGTCGTGCTCGAGCTCGTTCGCGATCGCGGCGAGCGCACGCGCCTCGTGGTACGGAGCGGTCGGTGCGCTCACGACCGCGCGGACCGTGGCGAGCACGGCCTCCGGGTCGGGCAGGCGGCTCAACGGCGCTGACGATACCGTTGCGACGTGCTCCGCCTGTACGACACCCGGCGTCGCCACGCCTTCCCGTTCCGTGCGCGGGGCACCGTGACCATGTACGTCTGCGGCGTCACGCCGTACGACACGACGCACCTCGGCCACGCGCGCACCTTCCTCGTGTTCGACGTCCTCGCGCGGCTCCTCGAGACGCGGGGGCACCGCGTCCGCTACGCGCAGAACGTCACGGACATCGACGAATCGATCCTCCAGCGCGCGGCGCGCGAGCGCGTCGGCTGGCGCGCGCTCGGCGAGCGCGAGGAGCACGCGTTCCTCGACGACATGCGGCGCCTGCGCTGGCGCGCGCCGGACGTCATGCCCCACGCGACGCGCGAGATCCCGAAGATGCACGAGATGATCGCCGCGCTGCTCGAGCGCGGCGCCGCGTACCGCCTCGACGGCAGCGTGTACTTCGACGTCGACCGCGCGAACGCGTACGGCGAGCTCTCGCGGCTCTCGCCGGGGCGGATGCGCCGGATCCTCGCGACGCAGGACGACGCGTCGCTCGACGACCCGCGCCGCGCGGACCCGCTCGACTTCGCGCTCTGGCGCGCGGTGCCGGACGGACCGACATGGCCGAGCCCATACGGCCCCGGCCGGCCCGGCTGGCACATCGAGTGCTCGGCGATGGCGCTCCACGACCTCGGCGAGCGGATCGACATCCACGGCGGCGGCAGCGACCTCATCTACCCGCACCACGAGAACGAGATCGCGCAGTCCGAGGCCGCGACCGGGAAGCGCCCCTTCGTGCGCTTCTGGATGCACGTCGCGCCGATGTGCCTGAACGCGGCGAAGATGTCGAAGTCCGACGGCAACATGGTCTTCGTCCGCGAGGCGCTGAAGCGCACGGGCCCCGAGGCGCTCCGCCTCTACCTCCTCGACAAGCACTACCGCAAGCGGTACGACCACGACGAGCTCCGGCTCGCGCGCGCGGTCGAGCGGCAGCGCGCGCTCGCGGAGCGCCTTGGGACGCCGCAGCGCTCCGACGCGATCGGCCGCGACCGCGCGACGCGCGACGTGATGGCCGCGCTCGAGGACGACCTCGACATCCCGAACGCGGTCAAGCTCCTCGAACGGCACGCTCGGGGCGCGAGCGACGCCGTGTGCGCATCGCTCCGCGCCGTCGCGCGCGAGGTGCTCGGGATCGTCTAGTACAGGAGGCGGGTCCGGATCGTCCCGTCGATCGCGTCGAGCTGCTTGCGGATCGCGGCGCTCATCGGCCGCTCGGCGCCGTCGATGTCGATGACCGCGTAGCCGATCCGCGGGTTCGTCTCGAGGTACTGGCTCGCGATGTTGATCTTCGCGGCCGAGAAGATCGCGTTCACCTGGGCGAGCATCCCGGGTTGGTTGCGGTGGATGTGGAGGACGCGGTGCTTGCCGGCGTGCTCGGGCAGCGAGACCTCGGGGAAGTTCACCGAGGTGACCGTCGACCCGTTGTCGCTGTACCTCACGAGCTTCGCCGCGACCTCGACGCCGATGTTCTCCTGCGCCTCGAGCGTGCTCCCGCCGATGTGCGGCGTGAGGATGACGTTGTCGAACTCTCGCAGCGGCGTCACGAACTCGTCGTCGTTCGACCCCGGCTCCACCGGGAACACGTCGACCGCGGCGCCGCCGATGTGGCCCGAGCGGAGCGCGGCCGCGAGCGCGTCGATGTCGACGACCGTGCCGCGCGACGCGTTGATGACCTTCGTGCCCTTCTTCATCCGCGCGAGCTGGGCCTCGCCGATCATGCGGAACGTCCGCGGCGTCTCGGGCACATGGAGCGTGACGACGTCCGCGCGAGGGAGCAGGTCGTCGAGCGAGCCGACCGGCGTCGCGTTCCCGAGCGCGAGCTTCGCCTCGATGTCGTAGTAGAGGACGCGCATCCCGAGGGCCTCGGCGAGCAGGCCCACCTGCGTCCCGATGTGCCCGTACCCGACGATCCCGAGGCACTTGCCGCGGACCTCCGTCGCGCCGAGCACGGCCTTCAGCCACTTGCCGCGGTGCGCCGCGGCGTTCCGCGCGGGCACGCCGCGGGTGAGCGCGATCACCTCGGCGAGGACGAGCTCGGCAACGCTCCGCGTGTTCGAGAAAGGCGCGTTGAACACGGGGATGCCGCGGCGCTCGGCCGCCGCGAGGTCGACCTGGTCCGTCCCGATGCCGAAGCAGCCGATCGCGATGAGCTTGTCGGCGTGCTGGAGGACGCGCTCCGTCACCTCGCTCCGCGAGCGGATCCCGAGGACGTGCACGCCGCGGATGCGCTCGGCGAGCTCGTCCTCGCCCAGCGAGCGGTCGCGCCGATCGATCGCGATGTAGCCGTCGGCCGTGAACGTGTCGACGGCCCGCTGGTGGATCGCTTCGAGCAGAAGGACACTGATCTTCGCCTTGTCGAGCGACATCTCCTGCGCCATCGCGCCGAAGCGTACGCGATCGCCGGGTCGCGATCACGACATCGCTGCAGCCTGCATCGTCGTTGCCTGCGCACCTCGGTCGTGTGCGGGACGCGGTCGTCCATCGCCCAGATCGCGGGGCCGCGCTCGTCGGCGAGCCCCTTGACGCGTGCGAGCGGACCGCGGCCGATCCGGCGCGCTTATCCTTGACGTCCGACGGCCCGGTCGCCTAGTGGTCTAGGGCGTCTCCCTTTCAAGGAGAAGGTCACGGGTTCGAATCCCGTCCGGGCTACATGCCGGCATTCGCGAGGGTTTCCTCGGCTTGAGCCTCTCGGTCAGGGACCGAAGAGATATGCCCTGCTTCAGGATTGCGGCCGAAGAGAAGCGGCCAAGGCCGATCGAGATCTTAGGAACTTGCGAACTGCTCATGTCGTGTGTCGGCCGCGACGAGCCGCGGGAACGCGTCCACGACCTCGTCGCCGGGGTGCTGACCGCATTGCGCCTCCGCGGCGCGGGGCGATCTGGGCCAGGGTGATCCGGCGGTAGTCGATCGGAACGGGCAGCTCGTCCTCGTCTGACGGCTCCGCAAAGCGCACGTCCCCGACTTTGAACTGGTGCAGGTGCGAGTTCGTCCAGCCCATCGCGACCTGCAGGATCGAGTGCAGCTGCGGGAGCGTCACGTCCTGCGGCACGAGCAACCGGCGCCAGATCGACGGTGTGGTCCCCATGAGGGTGACACGGAGCTGGAACACGTCGTCGGGTAATGGGAACCTTCGCGGGTCGAGCGGAGCCGATAGGTACGCGGCGGGTTCCATCCGGTCCGATGCTACTTGGCGCGAAGAGTCGTCCCGAACGACGAACAGAACCGGCTCTCGTGTCCCGGACCTTGTCGCACTCTCATGCCGCGAGACACTGTTCGGTGCGTCACACGTCCACCAGGTATGCATCGCACGCTATAGGCATGGTATAGTGCCTGGGCTATGACCCGATCGAAGTGGGACCCCGATGATCCTGACCGCGTCTTCGATGTGGAGTTCTATGCGCGCGGCGCCGACGAACAGCCGGCCGAGAACTTCATCCTGGCACTCTCGAATGAGGACGCTGGCCGCCTGTTCGGCTTTGTGGACAACATCGCGAGCAACTGGCCGCTGCGGCGTGCCGAAGGCAGCGACTGGAAGCCCCTCGGAGGCCCTGCGACCGGCTGTCACGAGGTCAGGCTACGCATCTGGAAGACCCTGCATCGACTCTTCGTGAAGCTGGACTGTGAGAGACGACGCCTCATCCTCTTGGACGGCGAGACGAAGCGGTCGGACGAGGCGCTGTCGGAGGCGGTCTACGAACGGGTGGGCAGGTTTGGCAGGGACTACACGGCGACCCGGCGGGTGAGTCCGGCGAGATAGGAGCGTTGAGATGAAGAGCAAAAGACCAGGTGGCGCGCGATGGGCACAACTACGGGAGCGGGTGCTCGCCACTCGAGAGGGCGCGCAGGCGTATGCGGACGGTTGGTTGCAGGCAGCCGACTACACGGAGACCCTCCGCGTGCTCGACCGCGCCCGCGAGGCCCTTGGCGTGTCCCAGAGTGAGCTCGCCCGTCGGCTTCGGCGAAAGCAGCCGACCGTCAATCGGATGTTGCGGAGCGGTACGGACCACACGCTCTCGACCGTTGATGCGTTCCTTCGCGGGCTCGGTCTCGAGGGGAGACTCAGGATCGCAAAGGCAGCGCCGAAGGGCACTCCGGGGCTTCAGATCTCCGCGCGCGTCCGGCCTCGGTACGCGCGCGCCGCGAAGAAGGTGGTGCGTCGGAGGGCTGCAAAGAGATAGCACGGAGGCGGCCTGCTGCCCGCCTCAGTCCTCTTCGGGTCTTGGCCGCGTTTCTGACGCGCGGTTCGCGTCGAGGCTTCGTTAGGGCTCGCTCCCGAGGCCTTGTGGCTCTCAAGAAGAAGTGTCACGGGTTCGGATCCCGTCCGGGCTACCGAACATGCCGAAGACGGAGGCGACCGCGGATCAGACCTCCGCGCTACCGCCATCCTCGAAACGGAGCGTCAGCATCGCGCTGCACCGCCGGCAGCGCATGGTGGCGAGCCGCGCCGGGACGCCGCCCAGTGCCCGGACGAATGTCGGTGCGTCGCCAGGACCGATCGGCAGGCGACAGCTCGGACACCGCGCCTCGAGCCGCTCGAACGCGGCGCGGGTGGTAATGACGTCGCCGAATCCGGCGCGCTTGCGTCGCCCCACTATGACCGCGCGATGGGCCGACCGGTGCGCTTGTCACGCGCCCCCTTGCCCTTCGCGACGGACGCCTTCGCGCGACGGCGCGCCGCCTTGATCCGCGCACGCGACCCCTTGCGACGGGACACTCAGCGCCGCCGCTCGGACGGGCCCGCGTCGGCGATCGGTCGCGGCTTCTTGCCCTGATACGGCGAACGCCACGGAGCGTCCGTGAGCTGCACGTGGTGATAGCCGTGAGCGCTCACCTCGTGCGCGCTCCGCGCGGCGCTCGCCGTGTGGAGCTCGGCCATCGAGTTCTGATCGGCCACGTGGAAGACCTGATCACACCCGAGCAGTCGGCACGGGAACCCGGAGGTCCGCATTGATGGCCCTCCTTCCGCGCGGGGCTGGCCGCTACCTGAGCTCACCGACCTGGGTGGTCTGAAGGAAGAAGCTCCGCTCGAACGGCCCGCATAGCTTCGATCTTCGTGATCGCGGTAACATCACCGTAACACGTTCGGTCTCGCGCGGCGCTCGCTCCGTCGCTCAGAGCGCGCCGGCGAGCCAGTCGGCGACGATCCGCGCCATCTCCGCTCGCGGCGCGGCCGGCGCGAAGTCGTGATCGCCGCCGTCGATGCGCACGACCTCGGCGCGCGCGACCGCGGCGCGGTAGCGCTCGGCGTGATCGAACGGCACCTCCGTGTCAGAAGTGCCCCACACGAGCAGCACCTTCGCTCGGGAGCGGGACAGCTCGGCCACCGGATCGCGCTTCGCGTCGTCGGCGCCGCGCGAGAAGCGGGCGGGCGCGGCGGCGAGCACGACCGCCTTCACCGCGCGGTCACGACCCGCGGCGAGAGCGGCGACGGCGCCCCCGAACGAGAACCCCACGAGCGCGCTCGGCCCGCGCAGCGCGGGATGCGCCCGCAGCAGGCGGAGCGCGCCCTGGGCGTCGGCGAGCGCGCTGTCGAGCGTCATGCGCGGCGGCCGGTGATCGCGGAACGCGGACCGCAGGGCCCCGATCCCGACCATCGCGAGCGCCTCGCACACCGCGACGACGTGCGGCTGGTGCGGGTCGCCGCCGAACCCGTGCAGCACGGCCGCGCGGCCGGCGTTGCCGGCCTCCGGCAGGTGCAGGATCCCCTCGACCTCGGTCTCGCCGATAGAGAAGGACACGCGCTGCAGGGAGGATGGTCCCTCGCTCACCTCTGGCATGAGGCTAGCGTTCGCTCGATGCGTCTCCGGCCCGCGCCGACGTGGAACGCGCGCGTGTACGCGCTCGTCCGGCGCGTGCCGCGCGGCCGCGTCGCCACGTACGGCCAGATCGCGCTGCTGCTCGGACGGCCGCGGGGCGGACGCGAGGTCGGCTGGGCACTACACGCGTGCGGCGACGCGCGCGTGCCGTGCCACCGGATCGTCGACCGGACGGGTCGGCTCGCGCCGCGCTTCGGCGGCGTCGGTCCGAGGTTGCAGCGCGACCGTCTTGCCGCGGAGGGTGTGCGGTCCAGGGCGGACCGGGTCGACCTCGCTCGCTATCAGTGGTGACCCGTGGCCGGCAACGAGACCGACATCGCGACCGTGGCGGGACGCGACTGACGCGTTAGCCGACCCGCTCCGCCGCCGCGATCACCTCGGTCAGCCGCGCGAGGAGCGCCCGGCCGGAGGCGAGGTCCATCTCCACGGCCAGGCTCTCCGTGTCCGCGCGGACGAAGTCGAGCCGCAGGGCGTGGTCGGCCCACACCTGCGTCGCGTGGTCGTAGCCGACGAGGGCCTCGGAGACGCGCGCCCAGCCGCGGCCGGCGTTCGCGCTCCCGGCGATCTTGACCTTCGTCGCGATCATCGTGCACATCGCGCGCTCCTATCCGAGGTGCTTCGCGAAGAATGCGAAGACCTTCGCCCAGCCGTCGACCGCCTGCTCCGCACGGTACGCCGGACGGTCGTAGTCGAAGAACCCGTGCCCGGCGCCGTCGTAGCGGTGGAACTCGTACGCCTTCCCGTGCTCGCGCAGCGCGGCCTCGTGCCGGTCGACCTGCTCGGGCGACGGCGACCTATCGTCGTTCCCGAACAGCCCCAGCAGCGGCGCGCCGAGGTCCTTGGTGAGATCGATCGGTGGGACGGGCCGGTTCGCCGTGATGTCGCTCGGCGCCATGACGACCCCGCCGCCCCACAGGTCGGCGACGGCGTCGAACCCCGTCGCGCTCGACGCGGCGAGCACCGCGTGGCGCCCGCCGGAGCAGGTCCCGATGATCCCCACCTTCCCGCTGCTGGTCGGCAGCGCGCGCAGCCACCGCGCGGCGGCGGCGAGGTCGGCGACCACCCGCGTGTCGGGGACGCCGCCCGCGCTGCGCACCTTGGCCGAGACCTCGTCGGGTCGTCCATGGCCGTCGCGGCAGTAGAGGTCGGGACAGATCGCGTTGTAGCCGTGCTGCGCGAACCGGCGCGTGAACTCGCGGTAGATCTCGTCCCAGCCGGGCATGTGATGGACGAGCACGACGCCGGGGAACGGCCCGCGCCCCTCCGGACGCGCGACGTAGGCGTGCACCGCGTCCTCGCCGCCGGCCGGGTACGTGATCACGGACGCGGTCATGCCGTCCGCGCCCGCGGTGTCGAACGAGTTCCACATCGAGGGGTCCCTCCTTCCGCGTTGAGCAGGCTACGATCGCGCGCGGTGTCGGGCTGCTGCGACCCGAGCGGCTACTGGCGGGAGTTCAACGAGCGCACCGCGCGACGGAACGCGGAGGCATACAAGAGGAACGGGCTCGATCCGGCGGCGCGGCGGCTGGTGACGCACCTGCGCGGGGAGGGCCTCTCCGGCGCGACGGTGCTCGAGGTCGGCGGCGGGATCGGCAGCGTCCTGCTCGAGCTCCTGCGCGCCGGCGCGGCGCGCGCGACGAACGTCGAGCTCTCGCCCGAGTACGAGACGGTGGCGACGGACCTCGCGCGGGAGGCCGGGCTCGCGGATCGGATCGAACGCCGGGTGGGCGACTTCGCACAGATCGCCGCGACCGTCGAGCCGGCCGACGTCGTCGTGCTCCATCGCGTCGTCTGCTGCTACCCCGACCTCGACCGGCTGCTCGGGTCGGCCGCGGATCGCGCGCGGCGCGCGCTCGCGCTCACGTTCCCCCGCGACGCGCTTTGGACGCGTCTCGCGCTCCCGCTCGGGAACGCCTGGTTCGGGCTGACCCGCTGTCCGTTCCGCGTCTTCCTCCACGCCCCCGAGCGGATCGAGCGGATCGCCGCGGCGCGCGGCCTGCGGCCGGCGTTCCGGCACACCGGCCTCATCTGGCAGAGCGCCGTCTACGCGCGGCGGCGCGTGCCCACGTAGGAGCCGACCGCGAGCAGCGCGAAGCCCGCGACCTTCGCCGGCGTGACCGGCTCCTGCAGGAACAGCGCGCCCGCGACGATGGCCACCGCGGGGTTGAAGTACGTGATGACCGTGGCGCGGCTCGGTCCGACCTCCGCGATGAGCCGGAAGAAGAGGACGAACGCGAGGGCGGTGCAGACGAGCCCGAGCGCGACGACGGCGATCTCCGCGCGTGCGGAGAGCGGGGTCGTGAAGGCCGCGACGCCGAACGGCGCGTACGCGAGGGCCGTGAGCACGAGCGAGACGACGACCACGCCGATCGTCGGCAGGTCGCTCAGCCGGCGCGCGATGATCATCGGCCCGACGGCGTAGCCGATCACGACGAGGGCGATCTCCGCGACCGCGCCGAGCTCGCTCCCGGACACGTCGAAGCCGACGACGAGCCCGACGCCGACGAACCCGAGCAGCAGGCCGCCGACCCGCGACAGGTCCGGGCGGTCGTCGCCCGCGAAGACCCAGACGAGGACCGCGCTCGTGAGCGGGACCGCCGCGATGAGCAGGCCCGCGAGGGAGGAGGAGACGTGGCGTTCCGCGTCGGTGAGGAAGAACCACGGCGCGCCGAGCTCGACGACCGTGTACACGACGAGCGCACGCCAGTGGGGCAGGAGCCCGCGCAGCGAGCCGCGCGCGATGGCGATCGGCAGCAGCACGAGCGCGCCGATCGCGGTCCGACCGAAGACGACCGACGCCGGAGGCATCTCGCCGACGGCGATCTTGATGAGCAGGTACGGCACGCCCCAGATCACCGCCATCGCCGCGAAGAGGATCCACCCGCGCGTCGTCATCGTCGCGTGACCGAGCGTATCGACCGATCGCGACGCCGGCGCCTCAGCGCGCCGTCCAGCCGCCGTCCACGTAGAGGGCCGTGCCCGTGACGTAGCGCGCCGCGTCGGACGCGAGGTACACGGCGGCGCCGGCGACGTCGGCCGGCTCGCCGAAGCGTCCGAGCGGCGTGCTCGCCAGGAGCTCGGGTCCGAAGCGTTCGTGGTCGAGGAGGTCCTTCGTCAGCTCGGTGCGGACGAACGACGGCGCGATGGCGTTCACCCGGACGCCGCGGTCGGCCCACTCCACCGCGAGCGACCGCGTGAACCCGAGCGCACCGGCCTTCGACGCGCAGTACGCAGCGAGGCGGGGGAGGCCGACGACGGCCGCGACCGAGAGCACGTTGATGATCGACCCGGAGCGCCGCTCGAGCATCGCGCGGCCGAACGCGACGCACGCGCGGAACGTCCCCGTGAGGTTCGTCGCGATGATGGCGTCCCACTCCTCATCGGCGATCGCTTCGGCGCGCTTGTAGATCGGGCTGACGCCGGCGGCGTTCACGAGGATGTCGACCGGGCCCGTGCGCTCGGCGGACCAGCGCACGGTCTCGGCGATCGAGCGCGGGTCGGTGATGTCGATCCGGCGCTCGGCGCGTGCGCTCCTGCCGCCGACCACGACCGAGGCCCCGGCCTCCGCAAGAGCGCCGGCGATGGCCGCACCGATCCCGCCCGTACCGCCGACGACGAACGCGTGTCTTCCCGACAGCTCGAAGGCGGTCACTGCCGCGACGTTCCCCCGCCGAACGTCCGCCACAGGACGGCCGCGCCGATCACGACCATCACGGAGCCGATCGCGATCCACTCCGGTCTGCCGTACATGATCCGGCTCGGCAGCAGCGACAGCCCCTGGAGCGCGAACACCGCTCCCGCCAGGACGACCAGGGCCGCGATGAGCTGGACGACGCGTCGCCCGAGCGCCACGAGCGCAGTCTGATCCCGTTCGCCGAACGGCCCATCGCTCTAATTCGCCGCGCGTAGCTCGAAGCGCAGGCCGTCGATGTGGCCGTCCACGGTGGTGAACACCCAGGTCGTGTAGTTCGCGAAGATGCCCGGCGCGCGCGTGAGCGTCGTGACGCGCGCCTCGTTGCCGCGCTCCTCCTCCGAGCGGAACGTCTGTACCAGCTCGGGCGCCATGCGGATCATCTGGCGGACGCCGTCCTTGCCGCGTATGGGCGCGTCCGCCCCGGGAAGGAGGATCTGGACGTCCTCGGCACAGAGCCCCGCCGCCGCGTCGGCATCCTTCGCCTCGACCGCGTCGATGAACGCACGGCCGATCTCGACGGGTGTCATGCTGACACGATACGCAAGGATCCGGCGGGGGGAGGCATGCGATGCAGGTGAAGGAGCTCGGCCACGTCGTCCTGTACGTCCGTGACCTCGAACGATCCCGGCGGTTCTACCGCGACGTCCTCGGATGGAAGGAGATCACACCCGAGGGCGGGATGCGGTTCCCCGCGGCGGCCTTCTCATCGGGCCGCACGCACCACGAGCTCCTGCTCATCGAGGTCGGCCCGAGCGCGGCGCCGATCCCGAGCGGGCGCCGCGTCGGCATGTACCACTTCGGGCTGAAGGTCGGGACGACCGACGACGAGCTCCGCGAGGCGCGCGACGCGCTCGTTCGCGCCGGCGCGCGCATCGTCGGCGCGAGCGATCACGGCGTGACCCACAGCCTCTACATCGAGGATCCCGACGGCCACGAGATCGAGCTGTACATCGACGTGCAGCCCGAGCGGTGGCGCGAGGACCCGGCGGCGATCTTCGCCGACATCAAGCCGCTGCGGATCTAAGCTGCCCGCACGAGCCAGCGCTCGAACCACGACGCCGCGAGCCGCGCGACCTCCTCGATCTTCCCCGGCTCCTCGAAGAGGTGCGAGGCGCCAGGCACGATCGTGAGCTCCTTGTCGGCGGCGGCGAGGCGGTCGAACGCCGAGCGGTTCATGCCGACGACAGGCGTGTCGAGGCCGCCGACGATGAGCAGCGTCGGCGCGGTCACGCGCTCGAGCGCGTCCTGCGCGAGGTCGGGGCGTCCGCCGCGCGAGACGATCGCGCCGACGCCATCGTCCCCGGCCGCCGCGACGAGCGCCGCCGCGGCGCCGGTGCTCGCGCCGAACAGCCCGAGCGGGTACGCCGCGAGGTCACCCTGAGCGTGCACCCACGTCATGACCTGGCGCAACCGGCCGGCGAGGAACGGGATGTCGAAGCGCAGCTCGCCCGTCACGTCGTCGCGCCGCTCCTCGCTTGGGGTGAGGAGGTCGAAGAGGAGCGTCGCGAAGCCGGTCCGCTGCAGCGCGGAGGCGACGCCGCGATCGCGCGAGCTCAGCCGGCTGCTGCCGCTCCCGTGGGCGAAGACGACGATCCCGGCCGCGCCGGGTGGCACGACGAGGTCGCCCGTGACCGCGCCCGCGTCACCGGCGGGCAGGCTGACCTGGCGTTCCGCGAGCCGCGGCACGCTCATCGAGCATCGCCTCCACTTCTTCGTCGCTCACCTGCGGGAAGAGCTCGTACCAGAGTCCGACAGCGCGCATGTCGTGCGGCGCGATCACCGTCACGACCTCGTCGACCTCCCGCCGGAGGTCCCGCACGCTCTCGGGCGCCGCGACCGGGACGGCGAGGACGACGCGCGCCGGGCCGCGCGTCCGTACCGACCGCACGGCGGCGGTCGCGGTCGCGCCAGTCGCGAGGCCGTCGTCGACGACGATGGCCGTGCGGCCGCTCGGATCCTCGGGGCGGCGGCCGTGACGGAGCCGCGTCTCGAGCTCGGCCGCGCGCCGTCGCTCGCGCTCCGCGATCGCCTCGATCTCGTGCGGCGCGATGCCGAGCGCGTCGATGATGTCGGAGCGGAGCACGGACGCGCCGGGCGCGATCGCGCCGATGGCGAGCTCGGGCTGTTGCGGCGCGCCGAGCTTGCGCGCGACGAGGACGTCGAGCGGGGCGTCGAGCGCCTTCGCCACCTCGTACGCGACCTCGACGCCGCCCCGCGGCAGTCCGAGGACGAGGACGTCCGCGCCGCGCAGGTGCGCGAGCTTCGCCGCGAGCTGCCGGCCCGCGTCGCGGCGGTCAGCGAAGCGCGCGTCGGACGACCCGGGCCAGAAGGGCATCTCGCCCGCTACGTCTCGGGGAGCGGCTCCGCGTTGATCCCGGCCGCGGAGCAGTTCCCGCAGCAGAAGACGTGGGTCCCCTCGGTCACGGCGTGGACATGGTCGTGGATGGGGGCGCCGCACCGCGAGCACGCCGTCCCGCCGTGCGCGCCCTCGCGCACCTTGATGTCGGCGGCGTCGGCGCGCGCGCAGTTCGCGCAGCAGTAGGTCTCACCCTCGCGCTCCACGCTCGAGCGGGTGTCGACGAGCGGCGCGACGCAGCGGTCGCAGACGGGGTCGAGCGGAGGTCCTTCCTCGCGCGTCATGAGCGGCATTGTGCGCCTGGCTAGCGCCCAGGCGCCTCCAGCACGGCGTAGCGCTCGCCCTGGAGCTCGAGGACGTTCCCCTGCTCGAGCGGGAACGTCGCGAGCGTCACGCCCGGTGATACCTCGATCCGGTGCGTCTCGGCCGGAATGCGCGGCTGCAAGCCCTCGGTGAACACCACGACGGTCACCGGCCGCATGGCGCGCTTCTTCTTCGCCGGCCGCTTCGCGTGCGGGTCGGGATCCCAGTACCACGCGCGGTACTCGGGCAGGTAGTAACGGACGAGCTGGTAGTCCTCGCGCGCGAGGACGACCGTGCCCGCGGCGTTGAAGTGCCGCCGCACGTAGCGGATGCGCTCGCGCATGCCGGCGTCGTGGCGCGCGAGCGCCGCGGCGGAGAAGTCCGCCGGACCGGCGACCGCGGCGTACGCCGCGTCGCCCGAGAGGAACGCGCTCGCCGGCAGGATCACGACGGCCGCGGCGGCGACGGCCCACGCGCGTGAGCGCGGCCGCGGTCGGGCGCGGTCGACGAGCACTCCCGCGGCGAGGAAGAGCGGCGGGACGACCGAGAGCACGTGACCCCACTCGCCGATGTGGACGAACGTGAACACGACCGTGCCTGGGATGACCCACAGCGAGAGGCCGACCGCCAGGCGGCCCGGGAGGATGACGCGCCGCCGCCAGGCGCTGACCGCGGCGCGCGCGACGCCGAGCGCGAGCGGGATCAGGAGCAGCCCGAGCGCCCAGCCGATCGCCTCGGCCGTGAAGCTGAGGTTGTAGAGGAGGGCGGGCATGCCATTGGCCGGAACGGAGTAGGACGTGACCACGTCGTCGGTCTGGCGCAGGAGCGCGGCCACGTACGCCTGCGCGCCGCCGGAGAGCGCCGCCGACGGGATCCACCACGCCGCGATGCCGAACGCGGCGGCGGCGGCCGCCGCGGCGATGCGCCGGGCGCCGAGCCCGGCGATCGACCACACCCAGAGCGGGCCGAGCAGGAGCAGGATGTCCTGCCGCGCGCCGCTCAGGAGGCCGAACGCGAGGCTGGAGACGACGGGGTGGTGGCCGTCGACGACGAGCCATCCCACGACGAGGGACACGAGGGCGAGCAGCGTGTAGGGGTAGGCGATCTCGCTGTACGTCCAGACGAGCGGGCTCGCGGCGTACGCGAGCGCGAGCACGAGCGCGACCTGGGGGCGCATCCAGCGCGACGCGACGAGCCACAGCAGCGCCGCGCCCGCGGCGCTCGCGACGATCGACAGCAGGACGTAGGCGGCGTTGCTGTCGCCGACGGCGGCGCGCAGGAGCTGCGCCGCGAGGACGTACCAGATGTACCCCGGCGGGTGCGGACGCGCGGCGTTCGGGTCGGCGTCGACGTGGAAGCCGACCTCGAGCGCGCGCGCGTAGAAGACCGAGTCCCAGGCCCAGAGGTGCGTCGTCGCGAACGGCAGCCGCGCGAGGACGACCGCCAGGAAGAGGAGCGCCGCGACGAGGTACCGGCGTTCAGCCCCCCGAGCGACCCACCGCTGAGCGGTACCCACCATCCCGCAGTGTGGCCCAGGCGCGCGGGCGATGGCCAGGTCCCTCGGTCGCTACGCCCCGGACGCGGAGAGGGGCTCGGCGCCGCGGCGCAGGAGGAGCTGCGAGCCGATGGCGAGCGCGAAGAGGACGAGCCCGGCGACGTCGCCGAAGGCGGTCGGGAGCAAGAGCAGGAGGCCGGCGGCGACGAGGAGCACGCGCTCGACGACCGTGGTCTTCCGGAGGAGGTAGCCGCCCACGCCGCTGGTGATCGCGGCGATCCCGGCGACGGCCGAGACCGTCGCGACGAGCGCGTCGAGCGGCTCAGCGCGGTACCACAGCATCGCCAGCCCGCCCGGCTGCGTGAACATGATCGGCACGAGGAAGCACGGCAGCGCGTACTTCCAGGTGAGCATCATCGTCTTGTACGGGTTGCCGCCGGTGAGCGCCGCCGCCGCGAACGGGGCGAGGCCGACCGGCGGCGAGACCTCGCTGAGGATCGCGTAGTAGAAGACGAACATGTGCGCCGCCGGCGGGGGAACGCCGAGCGCGGCGAGCGCCGGGATGACCGTCGGCACGGCGACGAGGTACGTCGCGGTGATCGGCAGGGACAGACCGAGGACCCACAGCACGATCGCCGAGACGAACAGCGTGAGCAGGAGCTGGTGCTGCCCGAGGTCCAGGATCATCCGCGAGATCTTCAGGCCGAGGCCCGTCTGGAGGAGGATCCCGACCGCGATCCCGGCCACGGCGGTCGTCGCGGCGACCGGCAGCACCTGCTTCGTTCCGGACGCGAGGGCGTCGCGGATCATGCCGAGCGACAGCGCGGTCTCCCTCCGGATGTACGACACCGCGATGGCCAGGAGGATCGACCAGAAGATCGCCGTGCCGGTCGAGAAGCCGATGACGAGGAAGACGATGATCGCGAAGAGCGACGTGTACTGGTACCAGTAGCGCTTTGTGAGGTCCCAGACGCCCGGAGCGTCGAGCGTGATCTGGCGCGCCCCGACGCGACGCGCGTCCACCTCGATCATGAGCAGGATCCCGAGGTAGTAGAGGATCGTCGGGACTGTCGCCATGATGACGACGTCGAGGTAGCTGATCCGCAGGATCTCGGCCATGAGGAAGGCCGCGGGGCCGAGGACGGGCGGCGAGAGGACCGCGCCGATGCCACCCGCCGAGAGGATCGCACCGCTCGTCTCGCGGTCGTGGCCGGCCTTCCGCAGCATCGGGTAGGTGATCGAGCCCAGCGTCACGGTCGTCGCGACGCCGGAGCCCGACACGGTCCCGAGGAGGAAGGACGCGACCGTCACCGCACGCGCGGCGCCCGTCGCCTTCTTGCCGGTGAGCGCGAACGCGAGGTCGACGTAGAACTTCCCGGCCTTCGTGAAGTCGAGGACCGCGCCGTAGATGGTGAACATGATGATGTACGTCGCCGCGACCTGGAGGGGCGTGCCGAGCATCCCGTCGAGCCCGAGGTATTGCGCGCCGACGATGTCGTCGAGATCCTTCGGCGGTCCGCGCAGGATCCCCGGCATGAAGTCGGCGAAGTACGCGTAGAGGATCGCGACGAGGCCGAGCGCCGGGAGGTGCCAGCCGATCGTCCGCCGCGACGCCTCCATGACCAGGACGATCGCGACGAGACCGAAGCCGAAGTCGACCGGGGTGGGCGTGTTGACCCGGTAGATGATCCTGTCGAAGTCGACGAAGACGTAGGCCGTGATCACGACCGAGAGGACGCAGAGGACGAGGTCGAGCGGCGTGACGGTCCTGAGCCACCGCCTGTGCGGCGGGTAGAGGAGGAAGGTGAGGACGAGGATCGCGCTGAGGAAGATCATCACGTAGATCTGCGGCGTCGTGACCGTCTGTCCGAGGATCCGGAAGGTGGGCACGAGGACGAACGCCGTGCCGGGGATCTCGGCGCCCGCGGCCGCGTAGTAGAGGGCGAACAGGCTCGTCGCGACGCAGAGGACGAGCACGACGCGGCCGGCGACGCCCGCGAGGTCGCGCGTGCGGGCCTCGGTCTCGTACTCCTCGATGAGCTCGCGGTGCTTCTCGTCGGAGAGGACGCGCTCGAGGTCCGGCCGCGCGATGACCTCGGGCTCGCTCACCGCGGCGCCACCGCGGCCGGCCGTGCCTCCGGCGTCACCGTCACGACGCCGTCCCCGAAGCGCGCGGCGAGGTCGCACGACCATCCCGGGCCCTCGATGCGCTGGCGGTAGGGCGGGCTGACGCGGATCACCAGTCGGTCCGTCTCGTGGACGGGCGCGTCCTGCACATAGCCGTCCCGATCATGTCGGATGTGGCCGTCCCACCGGAAGTATTCCAGGGCGCGGACGTCGGTCGAGCGCGCGCGCAGCAACCGCATCCTGCCGCCGCGCCGCTCGAGCTCTTCGGCGACCGGCGCGAGGTAGATCGAGTTGACGTACGCGTAGCGGAACGTCGCGCCGTCGTCGAGCGGACCCACGCACTCGCTCGTGCCGTCCGTCATCCGCAAGACGCCGACGGGGGCGGCGAGCGCCGCCCCCGTCCAGGTGGCCAGACAGAGCGCCGCGACGCCGAGCGCCCTCAGCCCGTCACGAGCCCTTCCACGCATTGCGGCTCTTGTAGAACTCGATCGCCCCCGGGTGGAAGTCGAGCGGCGAGCCGACGGTGGCGGTCTCGAGCCTCAGGTTCTTCGCCTCGGCGTGGACGAGCTCGAGGTCCGCCTTGTTGTCGAACATCGTCCGCAGGACCGCCTGTGCGAGCTGCGCGTCGAAGCTCGACGGCGCGACGAGGAGGTTCGCGACACCCGACGTCTTCACGTCGGCGTCGTTCTTGTACGTGCCCTTGGGGATCGTCGCCTCGAAGTAGAACGGGCCGTACTTCTCGCTCATCTTCTTGATCGCGTCGGTGTGCTCGAGGAACCTGACCCTGGTGCTGGTCACGAGGTCGCTGATCTGCGAGGTCGGCAGGCCGCCGCTCCAGAAGAACGCGTCGAGCTTGCCGTCGCGCAGGCCGTTCGCCGAGTCCGCGACGCCCAGCCGCTCGCGGTTGATGTCCTTCGCCGGGTCGAGCCCGTAGGCCTCGAGGATGCGGTTCGCGATGATCTCGGTCCCGGACGCGGCCGCGCCGACCGAGACGCGCTTCCCCTTGAGGTCGGCGATGGTGGTGATGCCGGACCCGTCCTTCGCGACGACGTGCGTGAAGTTCCCGTAGAGGACGGCGAGCGCCTTGGCGTCGGCGGGCTTGCCGGCGAACGCGTCCGTTCGGCCCTTGACCGCGTCGTACGCCGTGTCGGCGAGCGTGAACGCGAGGTCGGCCTTCCCGTCGCGGATGAGCTGCATGTTCGCCACGGACGCGGCGGTCGACTGCGCCGACGCGGCCGTACCGAGCTTCTTGTTGAGGAGGTCGGCGAGACCGGCGCCGTACACGATGTACACGCCACCCGTTCCGCCCGTGACGACGTTCAGCGTCTTGCCGGCGAAGTTCGGCGTCGGGCTCGGCCGCGCCGTCGCGGCCGCGGAGGCCGTCGCGGGCGCCGGGGTCTCGCTCGCGGGTGCGCCCACGCCCGCCCGCGGTGCCTGACACGCCGCCAGGATGAGCAGCGTCGCCGGGAGCGCGCCGATCGACCGGATCCACCTGTTCATCGCGTGTGCCTCCTCGTTCGCTGGTCCGAGCGGAGGATAGGCCGGTCCTAGGCGCGCCGCGGACGCTCTACGCGGAGCTCGCGCCGTCGCCGAGCTGCGTCCATCCGCCGCTGGTCCTCGTCGGTCTCCGGGACGACCGGCGGGATCGCGACGGGCCGCCCGTGACCGTCGATCGCGACGAACACGAGGTACGCGCTCGCGACGTGCGCGGTCGCGCCGGTGAGCGTGTTCTCGGAGTCGACGCGCACGCCGACCTCCATGCTCGTGCGCCCGACCTCGTTCACGGACGCCTTGGCGGTGACGAGGTCGCCGACGAACACGGGCGCGACGAACGAGAGCTCGTCGATCCGCGCCGTCACGACCTTCGAGCGCGAGTGGCGCTGCGCCGCCGCGCCCGCGCACGAGTCGATGAGCTTCATGATCTCGCCGCCGTGGACGTTGCCCCACGGGTTCGCATCCGACGGGAGCATCGCGCGCGCCATGACGGTGCGCGAGGCGGACACCGGTCGCGGCTCGAGGCGGTCGGCCACGAAGGCGATCCTCGCACATATCCTCCGGGCGCATGTCGGTCCTCTCGCGCGAGGAGCTGCGCGCCGCGCTGGCGACGGATCCGCCGCTCGTCGAGGACGTCGATCAGGCGACGCAGCTGCAGCCGAACGGGATCGACCTGCGCGTCGAGCGCGTGCAGCGCCTGACGTCCGCCGCGCGCTTCGGCGCGAGCGACGCGGCGCGCGAGCCGGCAGCGCGCGACGACGTCGCGGCCGACGGCGACGGCTGGTGGGACCTCCCGCGGGGCGCGTACGTCGTCACGTACCGCGAGCGCGTGAACCTCCCGCCGGACCTCACCGCGCTCATACGGCCGCGGTCGAGCCTGCTGCGGTCGGGCGTCGCGCTGCACGGCGCGGTCTGGGACGCGGGCTACTCCGGACGCGGCGAGGGGTTGCTCTCGGTGCTGAACGAACGCGGCTACCGCCTGCAGCGCGGCGCGCGGATCGCGCAGCTCGTGTTCTTCCGTCTCTCGGCGGCGACGCTCGAGCGATACGCCGGGCGCTACCAGGGTGAGAACGCCTGACCCCTACGACCGCGGGATCACCTCGCGCGCGAACACGCGGAAGCACTCGCGGTCATACCCGTACGGGAAGACGGGGATGAGGTAGGCCGCGCCGGCCTTCGTGTACGCGCGCAGCGCCTCGGCGACCTGATCCGGCGTTCCGACCGGATGTGACCGCCGGCGCGCGCGCCACTCGGCGGGCGTGATCTTCGCGCGCGCCGCGAGGTCGCGGACGATCTCGTCGACCCGGGACGCTGTCTCGGCCACGAGCACCGGTCCGAACCAGCTGCGCAGGATCGTCGCGGGGTCACGCCTGACCGACCGGCAGGCCTGGTCGAGCTCCTTCATCGCCGCGGCGTAGCCGTCGGCCGGCGGCCATCCGCCGACGTTCATCGCGTGCGCGTAGCGGGCGATGACCCGCATGAGGCGGGGCTTCGATCCCGCGATCCACATCGGGAGCGGTCGCTGCACGGGCTTCGGCGAGCACTGCGCGTCGGTGATGCGGTGGTGCGTGCCGGCGTAGGTCGCCTTGTCCTCGCTCCACATGCGCCGGCAGATCTCGATGGTGTCGACGAGCTGCTCCACGCGCGTGCCCGGGGCGGGGAAGTCGTAGCCGTACGCGCGGTACTCGAGCTCCTTCCATCCGGCGCCGATCCCGAACTCGAGCCGGCCGCCGGACATGACGTCGACGCCGGCGGCCATCTTCGCGAGCAGGGCCGGGTTCCGGTACGACTGGCAGGTGACGAGCGCGCCGAGACGTACGCGCGTCGTGACCTGCGTGAGCGCGGCGAGCACGGTCCAGACCTCGAGGCAATCGGTCTTCGCGCTCGTGTCGTTCAGGAAGAGATGGTCCGAGACCCACACGCCGTCGGCGCCGAGCTCGTCGGCGTCGCGGGCGATCGCGGCGATCTCATCCCACGAGAAGCCGAACTGCGGCTCGATCTGTATGCCGAACTTCACCGCGCTGAGCCTAGATCAGCGCTCTCTGAGGGATCGGATCGGAAGGGATCCGCGGGGTCGTGCAGCGCCTCTGGGTGCCTTTCATGACCCTGGTAAGATGACCATGGTCAGATGAGGAAGCTCTCGAAGTCCCGATTCAAGGCCAAAGCGCTCGAACACTTGCGCGAGGTGGAGCGCACGGGGTCGGAGCTGATCATCACCGACCGTGGCCGGCCGGTCGTGAGAGTGATCCCGTACCACGAAGATCCGGCGGCCGCGCTCCGATCCCTACGCGGCTCCGTTCGGAAGTACATCGATCCGCTCGCCCCCGCGGTCCCTGTCGGAGACTGGAAGGCGCACCGCTGATCCTCCTCGACACGCACGCGTGGATCTGGTGGGTCAGTGGATCGCGGGAGCTCTCAAAGCGAGCGCGCGAGGCGATCGAGGCCGAACGGACAGCAGCCGCCGTGGGCATCTCCGCGATCAGCTGCTGGGAGCTCGGCACGCTGGTCGCGGCCGGCCGGCTCGAGCTGACGATGTCCGCCGGCGACTGGATCGCTCGGTGCGAGGCCCTGCCGGTCCTCAGCATCGTGCCGGTGGACGGTCGGATCGCGCTACGCGCATCGGAGCTACCACCGGTACACCGCGATCCGGCCGACCGGCTGATCGTGGCGACGGCGCTGTCGCTCGGCGTGAAGCTTGTGACGAAAGACGACCGCCTCCGCGAGTACGGGGTCACCACGGTGTGGTGATGCCTCGAGGACAATGCCGATCCTCCCAGCACCTGCGCATACATGTCGTGTCCCGTGCCGGTCGCTACGCGCTCGGCAGGTCGAGCCCCTCGCGCTTCGCGAAGTCGATCGCCTCGGGGTAGCCCGCGTCGGCGTGGCGCATGACGCCCGTGCCCGGATCGGTCGTGAGCACGCGGCGCAGCTTCTCGCGGCCGAGCGGCGTGCCGTCGGCCACGGCCACCATGCCCGCGTGCAGCGAGTAGCCGATGCCGACGCCGCCGCCGTGGTGCACCGACACCCACGTCGCGCCCGCCGCGGTGTTCACGAGCGCGTTGAGGATGGGCCAGTCCGCGATCGCGTCGCTGCCGTCGCGCATGCCTTCGGTCTCGCGGAACGGTGACGCGACGGAGCCCGAGTCGAGGTGGTCGCGCCCGATGACGACCGGCGCGGCGAGCTCGCCCTTCTCGACGAGGACGTCCATCGCCTCGCCGAACTCCGCGCGCTCGCCGTAGCCGAGCCAGCACACGCGCGCGGGGAGACCCTGGAACGGGACGCGCTCGCCCGCGAGGCGGATCCACCGCGTCAGGGTCTGGTCGCGCGGGAAGAGCTCGGTCACGAGGCGGTCGGTGCGCCGGATGTCGGCCGGATCCCCGGAGAGCGCGACCCAGCGGAACGGTCCGCGTCCCTCGGCGAACATCGGGCGGATGTACTCGGGCACGAAGCCCGGGTACGCGAACGCGTCCGCGAAGCCGCCGCGCTGCGCCATGGCGCGCAGGTTGTTCCCGTAGTCGAACGCCACGGCGCCGCGCCGCTGGAGCGCGACGATCGCCTCGCAGTGCACGGCCATGCTCGCGAGCGAGCGGCGGACGTAGCCGTCCGGGTCGGCGCGGCGCAGCGGCTCGGGGTCCTCGACCCCGGCGGGTACGTAGCCGTCGAGAGGGTCGTGCGCGCTCGTCTGGTCCGTCACGACGTCGACGCGCACGCCGCGGCGCACGATCTCGGGGAGCACCTCGGCCGCGTTCGCGACGACGCCGATCGACCGCGCGATGCGCGCGGCGCGGCAGCGCTCGGCGCGCGCAAGGGCGTCGTCGAGCGACACCGCCATCTCGTCGAGGAAGCGCTGCCGCAGACGGCGGTCGGCGCGCCGCGGGTCGACCTCAGCGACGAGCGCGACGCCCTCGTTCATCGTGATGGCCATCGGCTGCGCGCCGCCCATGCCGCCGAGGCCCGCGGTGACCACGAGCCGCCCGGCGAGCGACCCGCCGAAGTGCCGCCGCGCGACCTGGGCAAAGGTCTCGTACGTGCCCTGGAGGATCCCCTGGGTCCCGATGTAGATCCAGGACCCCGCGGTCATCTGGCCGAACATCGTCAGCCCCATCGCCTCGAGCCGGCGGAACTCGTCCCACGTCGCCCAATTCGGGACGAGGAGCGCGTTCGCGATGAGGACGCGCGGCGCCCACTCGTGCGTGCGGAACACGCCGACCGGCTTGCCGGACTGCACGAGCAGTGTCTCGTCGGAGGCGAGCCGCCGCAGCGTTCCGAGGATCGAGTCCAGTGCCGCCCAGGACCGCGCGGCGCGGCCGGTGCCGCCGTACACGATGAGGTCGTCGGGACGCTCGGCGACCTCGGGGTCGAGGTTGTTCTGGATCATCCGGAACGCGGCCTCCTGCGGCCAGCCCTGGCAGTGCAGCTGCGCCCCGCGCGGCGCGCGGACGACCCGCGGCCCGGTCATGCGAGGTCCGGAGCGATGTGGCGCACCGCGATGACGATGAGGTCGCGGCCGATCGCCTCGGACATCGCGGCGATGTCGGGCGCGAGGGTGCGATCCTGCCCCACAAAGGCCGAGCGCTCGCGCACCACGGCCTTCGCCGCCTCGAGCGGCTCGGAGGAGCGCATCCGCAGGAGGTCGAGCCCCTGCGCGGCGCAGAGCGCCTCGACCGCGAGGATGTCACGGACGTTGCGCACCACGGCCACGAGCTTGTGCGCGGCATGCACTCCCATGCTCACGTGGTCCTCCATGCCAGCGGACGTCGGGACGGACTGGATCGACGCCGGGACCGCGCGCAGGCGGTCCTCCGCGACGAGCGCGGCGGCCGTGTACTGCGCGACCATGAACCCCGAGTTCGAGCCCGGGTCCGGCGCGAGGAACGGCGGCAGGCCCGAGGTGTGGCCGTTCGTGAGGCGGTCGATCCGCGCCTCGGCGATGTCCCCGAGCTGCGCGACCGCGATCGTCGCGAGGTCGAGGGCGATCGCGACGGGCTGCCCGTGGAAGTTGCCGCCGGAGAGGACGCGGCCGTCCTCCGGGAACACGAGCGGATTGTCCGTGACCGCGTTGATCTCCGTCTCGAGCACGCGTCGCACGTAGCCGAGCGCGTCGCGCGCCGCGCCGTGCACCTGCGGCACGCAGCGGATCGAGTAGGGATCCTGCACGCGCGGGTCGCCCGTGCGGTGCGACTCGCGGATGCCGCTGCCCTCCATGAGGCGGCGGAGGTTCGCCGCGACGGAGCGCTGGCCCGGGTGCGGCCGCGCCTCATGGATCGCCGCGTCCCAGGCCTGGTCGGTCGCGCGCAGCGCTTCGGCGGACATCGCCGCGACGACGTCCGCGGTCGTCGCGAGCACCTCCGCGTCGTGCAGGGCGAGGCAGCCGATGCCGGTCATGACCTGCGTGCCGTTGATGAGCGCGATGCCCTCTTTCGGCGCGAGCTCGATGGGCTTGAGCCCCGCGTGCTTCAGCGCGTCGGCCGCGGACTTGCGTTTGCCGTCGTGGATCGCCTCGCCCTCGCCGATGAGGACGAGCGCGAGGTGCGCGAGCGGCGCGAGGTCGCCCGACGCGCCGACGCTCCCGTGCATCGGGATCACCGGATGGATGCCGCGGTTCAGCATGTCCACGAGCAGATCGAGCGTCTCGCGGCGCACGCCGGCGCGCCCGCTCGCGAGCGTGTTCGCGCGGAGCAGCATGATCGCGCGTACGGCATCGACCGGCAGCGGATCGCCGACGCCCATGGCGTGGCTGCGCACGAGGTTCCGCTGCAGGGCCCGCATCTCGGTCGCTGGGATCCGGACCGTGGAGAGGTCGCCGAAGCCCGTGTTCACGCCGTAGACGGGCTCGTCGCGCTCGATCATCTTCGCGACGAGCTTCTCGGCGGCCTGGACGCGCTGCTCGACGTGCCGCTCGAGACCGATCGCGACGCTCTTCCGCGCCACGCCCACGACATCGGCGATCGACAGGTCGTGGCCGGAGATGCGGATGGTCGTCAGGCGTCGGCCTCTCTCACCGTCTCCCGGTACTCGGCGCCGAGCGCCGTGTAGTGCGCCGAGGCGCGCGGGATGCGGTGCGCGTCCTCGGGCCGCATGTCGCGCGCGACGCGGGCGGGGACGCCGACGACGAGCTTGCCCTCGGGGATCTCCATGCCCTCCGGGAGGACCGCGCCGGCGGCGACGATCGTCCCGCGGCCGACCGTGTTGCGGCCGACGAGGACCGCCGCGGTCCCGATGAGGACGTCGTCCGCGACGACGCTCGAGTGGACGATCGCGCCGTGCCCGAGCGTGCAGCCTGCACCGATGATCGTCGGCTCGCCCGGGTCGGCGTGGATGACGCAGTTGTCCTGCACGCTCGTGCGCGGACCGACCTCGATCCGGTCCATGTCGCCGCGGAGCGTCGCGCCGTACCAGACCGACGCGCCGGACGCGACGTGCACGTCGCCGATGAGGCTCGCCGTCGGCGCGACCCACGCGTCGGGCGCGACGACGGGCCGCTTTCCGCGGAACGAGTAGAAGGGCACCGCGCGAATGGTACGAACTGCGCGGCGGGGTACCCCCCGCGATCCCCCCGCATATCCTCGACGATCACCGATGACGAGAGAACGCACGAAGGACCTGCGCGTCGAGGTCATCCGCCCGCTCGTGCCGCCGGGGATCCTCCTCGAGGAGCTCCCGCTGAGCGAGGACGGCGCGCACGCGGTGAGCGCGTGGCGCGCCGAGGTGACGCGCATCCTCGACCGCGAGGACGACCGCCTTCTCGTGGTCGTCGGCCCGTGCTCCATCCACGATCCCGCGGCGGGGATCGAGTACGCGATGCGCCTCCGCATCCTCAGCGACCAGCTCCAGGACGCCCTGCGGATCGTCATGCGCGTGTACTTCGAGAAGCCGCGCACGACGATCGGCTGGAAGGGCCTCATCAACGACCCGCGCCTCGACGGCTCCTACCGCATCAACGAGGGCCTGCACATCGCGCGGAAGCTCCTGCTCGACACGGTCGCGCTCGGCCTTCCCGCGGGGTGCGAGTTCCTCGACCCGATCTCGCCGCAGTTCACCTCGGATCTCGTGTCGTGGGGGGCGATCGGGGCCCGCACGACCGAGAGCCAGGTGCACCGCGAGCTCGCGTCCGGCCTGTCGATGCCGGTCGGCTTCAAGAACGGGACGGGCGGCGGCCTGCAGATGGCGGTCGACGCCGTGCGCGCCGCCGCGCACCCGCACGCGTTCCTCGGCGTCACCGATCAGGGTCTCGCCGGCATCGTCATGACGAAGGGCAACCCGAACTGCCACGTCATCCTGCGCGGCGGGCGGAACGGTCCGAACTACGACCAGGCGCACGTCGAGCGCGTGCTCGCGATGCTGCGCGACGCGCACCTCCCCGAGCGCGTCATGATCGACGCGAGCCACGACAACAGCGGGAAGGACCACCGCCGCCAGGTCGAGGTCGTGCGCGACGTCGCGGGGCAGGTCGCCCGCGGCCAGCGCGGGATCAGCGGCCTCATGATCGAGAGCTTCCTCTTCGAGGGTCGTCAGGACCTCGTCGATCCAGCGACGCTCACCTACGGGCAGAGCATCACGGATGCGTGCATCGGCTGGGAGACGACAGCCACGCTGCTGCGCGAGCTCGCGGAGGCGGCGCGCGAGCGCCGCGCCGCGGTCAGGCCCCCCGCGCCGTCAGCCGGTACCCGAGCCCCCGCGACGTCTCGATAGCGATCTCCGCGACGCTCGCCTCCCGCAGCTTCTTGCGCAGGCGACCGACGTGCGCCCGGGGGACGACTTTGCCGGACAATGGTGGGATCGCAGTGCCGTCGGGCCCCGAGCGGCCGTACGAAGACCGCGCCTGGCTCGCGCAGCACCTGCGCGAGGAGCGGGACGAGGCCGACCTCCTCGGGGAGATCCGCGAGGCCCTGTTCGGCATGCAGGATGGGCTCGTCTCGACGCTCGCGGTCGTGAGCACCGTGGGCGGTGCGACGAACGACCGCTTCCCGATCCTCGTCGCGGGCATCGCCTCGGCGCTCGCCGGCGTGTTCTCCATGGCGGCCGGCGAGTACCTCTCGTCGAAGAGCCAGCGCGACATCTATCTCGCGCAGATCCAGAAGGAGCGCGACGAGGTCCGCGGGCGCCCCGGCGAGTCCGAGGCCGAGGTCGCCTACATGCTCGAGCAGGAGGGTCTCGACGGAGCGGCCGCCAGGCGCGTCGCCGCCGAGCTCGCGCGGAGTCCCGAGGTGCTCCTCAAGACCATGGTCGAGAAGGAGCTCGGGATCAGCCTCGAGGAGGGCCGCAACGCGCTCCAGGGCGCGGTCGTCATGGGCCTGTCCTTCGGGCTCGCCGCGATCATCCCGATCATCCCGTATCTCCTCCTCCCCGTCGGGTCCGCGCTGTGGGCGTCCATCGCCCTGAGCGCGGTCGTGCTCTTCACGATCGGCGTCGTGAAGTCGCGCTGGACGATGCACGGCGCGATCCGCTCGGGGCTCGAGATCGTCGTCCTCGCGGCGTTCGCGGGCGTCGCGGGCTACTTCTTCGGCTCGATCCTGCCGTCGCTGCTCGGGGTGTCGGTGGGCACGACCTAGCGCCGCCGCGGGTCGGGCGCCGGGGCGGCCATCGCCCCTTCTTGACCGCTTCTCATTCCTCTTTCGTAGCATCCACGCCCATGAGGGGACGCCCAGGAACGGGCGGGCTGCTGCTCGCTGCGGCGGCAGCGGTCGCGGTCGTGGTCGGGTCCATCGTCGGCCAGCAGCTGCTGCGCGCGCGCGGCGGTGACGGCGCGGGCGTTGGCGGGATCCTGGCGAGCGTGTCCGACGACCTGGGCCAGATGCCCGAGGTCTGGGGTCTCAGTCAGGGGGGCGACGAGCTCCCCGGCGGCGATACGGCGCTCGGGCCCGCGCCGGTGCCGGCGTCGTCCGCGGCGCCGGGCCTCGCGCCAGCAACGCCCCCATCCGTGCGTCCGACCGCCACGCCCGTCCTCTACACGCGGATCGCGAAGCCGGTGCTGCCGGCGGGGCCGCGGCGCGTCGGCATCCAGGCCGGGCACTGGCAGACGGAGAAGGCGCCGCCGGAGCTGTGGCGCCTGCTGACGCAGACGGGGACCGCGTGGGGCGGCGTCAGCGAGGTCGAGATCAACCTCGACATCGCGGGCCGCGTGAAGAGGATCCTCGAGGGACAGGGCCTCGTCGTCGACGTCCTGCCGACGACGATCCCGCCGGGCTACGTCGCGGACGCCTTCGTCGCGCTCCACGGCGACGGCGATGGGACCGGCGACAACAGCGGATTCAAGATGGCGTTCAGCGCGCGCCGCACGCCGCACGAGGCCGCGCTCATGGAGTCGATCAAGACGCATTACGCGGCCGCGACAGGACTGGCTTTTGACTTCTCTCGAGTGAGTCGCGCCATGGTCAACTACTACGGCATGAGCTGGCAGCGGAACAAGTACGCGACCGCGCCGCACACGCCGTCGGTGATCCTCGAGATGGGCTACGTGAGCAACGACGGCGACCGCGAGCTCATGACGGAGAAGGCGGACGTCGTCGCGGGCGGGATCGCCGACGGGATCCTGCGGTTCCTCGACGCGTACCCGCGCGACAAGCTCTTCGGCCAGGACCTCCTCGTGCCCGCCATCCCGCAGTTCGGCCCGCGTCCCGCGCCGACGCCGGGGACCTGATCCGCCCATCGCCTCTTAGCCTGAGGCGAGACATGCCAGGCCCGAACGTCCCCTTCCCGCCGCAGGAGGCGGAGCTCGTCGACGAGATCCCCGTCGGGGAGAAGTGGCAGTACGAGCCGAAATGGGACGGCTTCCGCGGCGTCCTCGAGAACGATGGTGGCGAGCTCGCGCTGTGGAGCCGCAACGGCCGTCCGCTGCTGCGCTACTTCCCCGAGCTGCGGCCGCTGGGCGACCTCCTGCCGCCACACTCCGCGCTCGACGGCGAGATCGTCATCGAGCGGGACGGCCGCCTCGACTTCGACGCGATGCAGATGCGCCTGCATCCCGCCGAGAGCCGCATCCGCAGGCTGGCCGCGGAGACGCCCGCGACGTACATCGCGTTCGACGTCCTCCTGTGGGATGGCGAGCCGATCCACCAGCGGCCACTGCGCGATCGACGGCCCGCGCTGCTCGCGACGGCGAAGGGGTTCCGCATCTCGCCCGCGTCGACGGACATCGCGCAGGCGCAGGCGTGGCTGGACCGCCTCGAGACGCTCGGCCTCGACGGGATCATCGCGAAGCGCGTCGACGTCCCGTACCAGCCGGGGTCGCGCCAGGCCGTGCGTAAGGTGAAGAAGCACAAGACCGCGGACTGCGTGATCGTGGGCTACCGCGTGAACGGCTCCCGCATCGCGGTGCTCAACCTCGGCTTGTACCGCGCGGACGGGACGCTCGACTTCGCGGGCCACACGTCCGGCATCACGGGCGTGCTGCAGCGGCAGCTGCAGGAGATGCTGCCGCCGCTGCGGATCGAGGAAGAAAGCACGACCGGACGGCATCCGGGCATGGAGAGCCGCTGGTCGCAGGGCCGCGAGCTCGAATGGATCCCGGTGCGGCCCAGGGTCGTGTGCGAGGTGCGCTTCGACAAGGTCGAGGACGACCGCTTCCGTCACGGGACGCGCTTCCTGCGGTTCCGCCCCGACAAGGACCCCGGCGAGTGCCCCTGGGAGCAGGTGCGCCCCCGCCGCAAGCGCGGCGATCCGACGCTCGCGGACCTGCTTCTCGCAGGGGGCTCCGCCCCCTTCCACCCCCGCTAGGCCGCTATCCCTTCCTAGCGGACTTCTTCCGCTCCTCGTACTTCGCCTGGTACTCCGCTCGCCAGTCGCGCCACGGCCCCTCGCGCGTCGTCCGCGTGCGCGGCTTCGGGCCCTGGCCCGGAGGCTTCTCGCCGACCCTGTCGAAGAGCCCGGCGATGCTCACGGCGTTCTGCCACATGCCCGCCGTGAGGTCGCCGACCCGCTGCATGCGCGCGGGCATGGTCCTGATCGTGAGGTCGGCCGGCTCGACGTCCGCGACCTCGTCCCAGCGGAGCGGCGCGGACACGCGCGCGTCCGGCACCGGCCGCACCGAGTACGCCGACGCGATCGTCCGGTCGCGCGCGTTCTGGCCGTAGTCGACGAACACGCCGGTCCGGTCCTTCACCGCCCACGTCGTCGTCGCGATCCGCGGGACACGCGCCTCGATCATCTTCGCCATCGCCTTCGCGAAGCGCCGGACCTCGGGGAACTCGAGGTCGCGCAGGATCGGCGCGAGGATGTGCATCCCGGTCGAGCCGCTCGTCTTCACGAAGCTCACCAGGCCGATCTCGTCCATGACCTCCTTCGTCACGAGCGCGATCTCGCGCACCGAGCGCCACTGCCCCTCGGCGCTCGGGTCGAGGTCGATGAGCACGTAGTCGGGGCGCTCGGCGTCGTCGACGCGCGAGTGCCACGTGTGGATCTCGATGCAGCCGAGGTTCGCGAACCACGCAAGCGCGGCCGCGTCGTTCAGGACCGGGAAGTCGGCCGTGCGTCCGCTCGGGAAGGCGATGTGCACGGTCTCGAGCCAGTCGGGGTGGGGCACAGGGACGCGCTTCTGGTAGAAGAAGTCGCCCTCGACGCCGTTCGGATAGCGCTTCATCTGCGCCGGACGCCTGCTCACGTGCGGGAGGATCGCCTCGGCGACGCTCACGTAGTGCGCGACGAGGTCGCCCTTCGTCACCCCGAGGTCGGGGAAGAAGAGCTTGTCCTGGTTCGTGAGCGCGACCTCGCGCCCGCCGATGTGCACGAAAAAACGGTACCGGTCCGTCCCTCGAGCGCGCCGACCGAGACGTCAGGCGAGGTCGAGCACCCGAGCCCGAGGGAGGGCTACGCCCGACCGAAGGTCGGACCGATGGTGTGGTGCTGCACCCCTTCGATCGACTCCGCGATGCGGTCGAAGTCCATCCGGAGCGGATCCGCGGTCAGGGGTTGCACGCAGACGTGATCCGCGCCGCTCCGCAGATGCGCCAACACCCGATCCACGATCCGTTCGAGGGGGCCCCACGCGACGATCGCGTCGACCAGGTCGTCGCTCGGTCCCTCGATGTCGCGATCCTGCCATCCCAGGCGACGCACGTTGCTCGCGTAGTTCTCGAGGCGGAGGTAGCCCGACATGTGCGCCCGCGCGAGCTCGCGCGCCTTCGTCGGGTCCGTCTCGAACGCGACGGCCTGCTCCACCGCAAGGAGCGGTCCCTCGCCGAGCGCGCGCCGGGCCAGGGCCGTGTGCTCGACCGGCACGAAGTACGGGTGCGCGCCGGCGGTGCGCTCGGCGGCGAGCTCGAGCATCTTCGGCCCGAGCGCGGCAAGGACGCGCGGGACCGGATGGGCCGGCTCGGCGCCCGCCCACTTGGTCCTGTCCATCGCGTCGAGGTACTCGCGCATGTGCGCCAGGGGTTTCTCGTACGTACCGCCGCGCCGCCGGACGGCGGGCTCGTGGCTGACGCCGAGCCCGAGGACGAACCGGCCGGGGAACGCATCCGCGAGCGTGCGCGCGCCGTTCTGCATCGCGTACGCGTCGCGCGCCCAGATGTTCGCGATGCCGCTCGCGACCGGGATGCGCCGCGTCGCGGCGAGCAGGAGCGCCGAATGCGCGAAGACCTCCTTGCTCACGACGGATTCGGGGACCCAGATCGCGCCCGCGCCGAGCTCCTCGAGCCGCGCCGCGGCGCGCTGCACGTCGGCGACCGGCATGCGGTCGAACTGGAAAGTCCAGATCCCGACCGGGCCGATGCGCTCGGCGACGGCGCGGCCTTGGTGTGCCACCCGGCCCGCAGCCTATCCGGGAGCGGGTCGAGCGAGTAACGGGCATGAGCGCTCGATCGGCGGCGCGGTCGCCGCCGCCGGTCAGCGCCGGATCGTCGTCGCGCGGAACCGATCCATCGCCTTCGTCCAGTCGACGAGGCGGTCGATCGCGACGCCGCCGGTGGGTGTCCACTCGTGCTCGCTGTCATTCACGTCGCCGTCGCAGTACGCCCAGCGTCCCTGGTGCACCGTGAGTCCGCCGCGGCCGCCGCGTGAGGGCGCGGCGCGGTGCGCGTCCTTCTTGCAGACCCAGTGCACGGCGGCGTCGACGCGCCACGGCCGCTCGTCCGGCGCGCCGAGCGGCCAGAGCGGGCGCTGCGTCCCGGTCATTCCCGCCACAGCACGCCCTGCACCGGGCGCTCCCCTTCGGGCCAGAACGGATCGTCCGACGGCTTCACCGCGCTCGTGATCGCGGATGGATCGACGCGGGTCCAGCCCTTCGGCCCCTCGCGCTCGGCCATGAGCAGGCCGCTGCTGTCGTACCACGCGTGCACGAGCTCACCATCGCGAGTGCGATAGGTGCCCAGATCGACGACCGCGCTCCCCAACGCTCCGCCTCCGCGATCCCCGAGTCTTCTCCTTGATGGCCCTCCACACAAGAGGGCGTTGGTCCCTGCGCGTCCGTCGGCTGGGTAGGCGGCGAAGCGTCGGCCCTCGTTGCGTTCACGCGCGAGCCACCTGAGCCGGTCCAGGTCGAGGATCTCGATGCGCCGCGGGCCCGCGCGCACCATCCCCCGCGCTCCACGCTGCGACCAAGCGCGACACGCTCTCGCGCGACGCCGCTGGCGTACGTCGCGGGCCCGGCGACCGGTGCCGGAGCGTCGATGTGCTACAAATAGCACATGCGATCGATCGGCGTGCGTGAGCTGCGCCAGCAGGCGAGCCGCCACCTTCGGGCGGTGCAGGCGGGTGAGACGATCCGGGTCACGGACCGCGGCAAGCCCGTGGCGATGATCGTGCCGATGCCCGAACGGAGCACGCTCGACGAGCTCGAAGCGGGCGGTCGCCTGACGCGCGGGGATGGGGATGCGCTCCTCGTCAAGCCTGTGCCCCCGCGGAAGGGCGTACCGCTCCCGAGCGAGGTCCTCGCACGGCTGCGCACGGATGAGCGCTGAGGTCGTCTACCTCGACTCCTCGGCGCTCGCGAAGCTCGTGGTCCACGAGGCTGAGTCGTCAGCCCTGCGGCGGTATCTCCGTCGCCGGAAGCGACGCGCCACGTGCGGTCTCGCGCGCGTCGAGGTGGTCCGTGCGGTGCGTGCGCATGGTGCGGCGGCCGTCGCGGCGGCGCGTCGCATTCTCGGCGGCGTCGACCTGATCCGCCTCGATGACGTTCTCCTCGACGAGGCGTCCGAGCTCGGGGGTGGGACGTTGCGGACGCTCGACGCGATCCATCTGGCCGCGGCGCGCTCGCTCCGAAGCGATCTGGTGGCGGTGGTCACGTACGACGCGCGCATGACCTCGGCAGCCACCGATCTCCGCCTCACGGTCGTCGCGCCGCGCTGAGGACAGCGCATGTGCGCATCGTCACAACGCCACGAGGGCCGCGGAACGTGGTTCGCGGCGTCACGCATCCATACCGCGTAGGCGGTGCCGTCGATCGTCAGTGGGCGCTGTCCTTCAGCCGAAGTCGGGTGCGTCAGCATGGAGATGCGACCGCCTTCGCATCAGAGTGCTAGCATCGAGGCATGCGCACGACGGTCATGCTCGATCGGGACATCGCGGCAGCGGTCCGCCGTCTCCAACGCGAGCGCGGGGTCGGCGTCAGCGAGGCGCTCAACCAGCTCGCCCGCGCCGGCCTGACCGCGAAGCCGCGAGCCGTGACGTTCCGGCAGCGCTCGGCGCGGATCGGCCTGCGCATCGACGTCAGGAACGTCGCCGAGGCGCTCGAGGTGCTCGAGGACGTCCGGCGCTGATGCTCCTCGACGCCAACATCCTCCTCTTCGCCGCCGACTCGCGCTCGCCCTACCACGATCGGGCCTCGGCGTGGCTGACGCGATCCCTCAACGGCGACGCGCGCGTCGGGCTGCCGTGGGAGTCCCTGGCCGCCTTCGTGCGCATCGCCACACACCCACGAGCCTCCGAACACCCCCTCACGCCTTCGGATGCGTGGGGCTTCGTCACCGAGTGGCTCGCCGCCGCGACGACGTGGGTGCCGCTCCCGACCGAGCGGCATGTGGAGGTGCTGGGCGGGCTGGTCGAGAAGTACGGTCTCGCCGGCAACCTCGTCCCGGACGGCCACCTTGCGGCGCTCGCGATCGAGCACGGTCTGGAGGTCTGCTCGACCGACACCGACTTCGCCCGCTTCAGGGAGATCCGCTGGCGCGACCCGTTGGCCGAGGCGCCACCCGAGCCCGTCGCCGATCCTGACGCGAGCTGACGGGATGGGTCCGTGAGACGCTGAGCATGACAATGACGCGGCCGCTCGACTTCACGTTGCCCGACCACGCGGGCGGGACATTCCACCTCGGCGCCGCGCTCCGCGACCGGACCGTCGTCGTCCTCTTCTATCGCGGCGACTGGTGACCGTACTGCAATGGGCAGCTGGTCAGCTTCGCCCGACAGTACGAGGGGTTCACGTCGAGGAACGCGATGCTCGTCGGCGTCTCCGTGGACACGCCGGCAGAGAACGCGGCGATGGTCGAGAAGCTGCGGCTGCCGTTCCCGCTGCTCAGCGATCCCGACGCCGCCGCGATCAGCGGCTGGGACGTGTACGACCCGGTCGGCGGGACGCACGGCCCGATCGCACGGCCGGCGATCTTCGTCGTCGGCCGCGACCTCACGATCCCGTACACCTACGTCGGCCGGGACTTCGCGGACCGCCCGCCGGATGCCGAGGTGATCGAGGCCCTCGACGCCGTCCGCGACGCGACGCGTCGCACGCTCGAGCGATCCGTCATCACGCCCGGCCCGCGGCCGCTCGACGCGGGCAACCCGGCGGACAAGCCGATGCCGCTGCACGACCTCGCCCCGTACTTCCGCGGCGCGGACTTCGCGGTGCAAGCGATCTCCGGCCGGACGGACGATCCCACGGTGAAGGCGGAATGCGAGCGCTTCCGTGCCATCGTCGGCGAGTTCATGAAGGCCGCGGTCGCGACCCGCCGGATGGCCGACCCGGCCTGACCTCAGGCCCCCGGCACCCGGATCTACGCCGTCGCGGCCATGTCCGGGGTGCGCGTCTCCAGCGTCGTCGCCGCGCGCACGCGTTCGGTGGCCCGGGCGACGAGGACGCAGCAGTTCGCGCCGCTCAGCACCTTGTCGGCGGTCGTCCCGCGCAGCGGTGCCCGCGGCGTGTGACCGCTGCCGAGCGCGATGAGGTCGGAGCCGAGCGCCTCGGCGCGCTCGAGGATCGCCGTCGCGACGTCCCCGCGCGCGACCTCGATGCGCGTCGGGATCGTCGCCGGGAGCCGTGAGGCGACGAGGGAGAGAAGGTCGCGCGAGCGGGTGCTGTCCTTGCGCGTGTCGGGCACGACATGGAGGATGACGATCTCCGCGTCGCTGCCGAGCGGGAGCGTGAGCAGCGCGTCGGCCGCGGCCTGCGAATCGGGGGACCCGTCGACCGCGAGGAGCACGCGGCGCGGCGCGACGCGTCGCGCGCGCGCGATGAGCACTGGGTACGGGGAGGTCCGCGTGAGCGCGCGCGCGGTGCTGCCGAGGATGGTGCCGAGGATCAGCCCGCGCCCGCGCGAGCCGACGACGACGAGATCCGCGCCGATCGCGCGAGCGCTCTCGACGATCGTCTCGGCGACGGGACCGTTCGCGACGCGGATCTTCGCGGCGACGCCGCAACACCGGAGCTGGTCCGCCGCGCGCTGCGTGATCTCGGACGCGCCGTCCTGCCCGACGGAGACGATGTCGACGCGGTCATCGGGACCGAACCGCATCGCGCACACGACCTCGAGCGCGGCGTCCGCGCTCGGCGAACCGTCGGTCGCGAGGAGGATGCGCCGTGGCCGCCGCTCGTACATGCGCGCAGGCTGCGTCGGCTCGGGGCGCCGCGATAGGGAAGGATGGACGTGACCACGATCCCGTCTTTGCGGGCCGAAAGACCCTGCCGGGGCCCGTCATGACGGCGGATCATCCGGAGCGTGGGGCAGCGGCTCGGCTGGCTCGGTGCGATGGTCGGCGTCATCCGCTGCTCGGCGTGCACGGCGCCGTACCGGCGCGAGGACCTCACGGTGGTCGGCGAGCGCGAGGGTTACGTCTTCGTCCGCTGTGCCTGCGCCTCATGCCGTCGTGAGGGTGTCGCCGTCGTCCTGACCGACTTCGCACCCGCGCCGCGGCCGGCGCCGCCGCGGCGTCCGATCACGCCCGACGAGGTCCTGAGCGCCCACGAGATCCTCGAGCGCTACGAAGGCGACGCCGTCGGGCTGTTCCTCGCGGGGGCCCGCTAGCCGCCAGGCCGAAGGTCCCGCCGTCGGCGGGACCGGAGCGCGCCAACGCACGGATGCGCCGTGACCCAGGTCACCGCTCATTGCGGCCCTTGTCCTCTCTGACCGGTGGCGGCCGGACGGGACCATCCGTCGCAGCGATCGCGCAGAAAGGAGCAGACCAATGAAGCGCAGGACGCTCGACATCATCTTCTCCGCGGGTGGCCTCGTCGTTGCCGCGCTCCTCATCGTCCTGGGGATCGCCATCGCGAGCCAGTACGCGTTCGCGACCGAATACGTGAAGGGCGAGCTCAGCGCGCAGAAGATCGTCTTCCCCGCCGCTGACAAGCTCACCGACGTCGAGAAGAACTGGAGGCCCGGTTCCTCGTGCCTGGTGGAGTACGCAGGGCAGCCGCTCCAGACGGGCGCGCAGGCCGAGTGCTACGCCAAGTACTACATCGCGGTCCACATGGACACCTCGGCGAAGACCGCCGGGTTCCCAGGCGCGACCTACGCGACGCTCGGCGCGACGCGGTCCGAACTGAGCGCGCAGGTGGCCGCCGCGAAGGCGAAGGGCGACACGGCCGCGGCGGACGCCGCGCAGAAGAAGCTCGACGCCGCGACGGCGCTCCGCACCACGATGCAGACCGGCGAGACGCTGCGCGGCCTGCTCCTGACGACCTTCGGATTCAGCGTCCTCGGCGACATGGCCGGCCTCGCGTCGAAGATCCTGTTCGGACTGGGCGCGGTGATGGTCGTGCTGTCGGTCGCCGGCCTGGTCCACGCCCTGGTCGTGCCGCAGGACGAGCTCGTCCTCGGCCTCGTGCGGCAGCCCCGGGCGGCGGTGTACGCCGGCTAACGAACCCTCCTCCTCGCACGGCCGAGAGGGGCGGCGCGAGCCGCCCCTCTCGTGTTCCCTGAGAACATGAGCGTGTGAGGATCGGTCGCGGCGGCTTCCCGCGCCAGTTCGAGGTCGCCGCCCTCGTGCTCCCGTCGCTCCTCCTCGGCGCGCTCATCGCGCTCGACTACTACGTGCTCGAGCCGGTCCTCACCCGGGGGCTCTCGCACGTCGTCGTGTTCGTGGTCGGCGTCGTCGGCGTCCTCGCATTCTCGTACGTCATCTTCGACCGCCTCTCGGACCTGCAGATGCGCGCGGCGGACCAGGCCCGCCGCCAGTCGGAGCTCGCTGAAGCGCTCGATCACCGGGGTGATCAGCTCCAGGCCCTCAACCAGGCCGGCCTCACGCTCGCCGCGGAGCTCGAGAGCGCGTCGGTGCTGCAGAAGATCGTCGACCTGGCCCGTGAGGTCGCGAAAGCGAGGTACGCCGCGCTCGGGATCTTCAACGAGAACGGCGAGGTCGTGCAGTTCCTCACGTCGGGGATCACGCAGGAAGCGCGCGACCGCATCGGTCCGCTGCCTCGTGGCCGCGGCCTCCTCGGCCTGCTGCAGGACGAGCAGCGTCCGATCCGCCTCCGCTCGATCGTCGACCACCCCGCCTTCGTCGGGTTCCCCAGGGATCATCCGCTGATGCGCAGCTTCCTCGGCGTGCCGATCGTCTGGCGCGGGCGGTCCGTCGGGAACCTCTACCTCACCGAGAAGATCGGGGCGGACGAGTTCAGCGCCGAGGACGAAAAGGCGATCATCACCCTCGCCGCGCAGGCCGCGATCGCCATCGAGAACGCGCGCCTGTACGAGCAGGTCGGCCGCATCTCCGTCCTGGAGGAGCGCCAGCGCATTGGCATGGACCTGCACGACGGCGCGATGCAGTCGCTGTACGGCGTCGGGCTGCTCCTCGAGGACGCCTCGGAGCGGCTCCCCGACGACGCGCGCGAGACGCGCGGCACGATCGAGCGCGCGGTCGAGCTGCTGAACGGGACGATCGCGGAGATGCGCCGTTACGTCGTCGGCCTGCGGCCGATCCGCGGTGCGGAGCGCCCGCTCTCGGAGTCGCTGCCGACCCTCGCGTCGCAGATCGGCGACCAGGCGCGGCTGCAGGTGAGCGTCGACGTCGATCCCGAGGCCGAGCGCGACCTCGACCCGGAACAGCGCGAGGCGGCCTTCTACGTCGCGGCGGATGCCCTCACGAACGTCGCGCGGCACGCGCGGGCGGACCGCGCACGCATCCAGCTCTCCCACCGGAACGGGCGCGCCGTGCTCGAGATCCGCGACGACGGCGTGGGATTCGATCCCGACGCGCGCGGTCCCGGGCTGGGCATGCGCAACATGCGCGAGCGCGCTTTCGTCGCGGGCGGCAGACTGGAGGTCGGCTCGGAGCCCGGGCGCGGCACCACGGTGCGGCTCGAGCTCCCGCTCGAAAGGGGATAGATGACGGAGGCGCCGCAGCAGCCGGTCAGGGTGCTCGTCGTGGACGATCACGAGGTCGTCCGCGAGGGCCTGCGCACGCTCATCGGGAAGCAGCACGGCATCAGCCTCGTCGGGGAAGCGGCGACGGTGAAGGACGCGGTCGAGACCGCCGCGCGCGCGCGCCCCGACGTCGTGATCATGGACGTCCGCCTCCCCGACGGCAGCGGGATCGAGGCCTGCCGCACCATCCGCGGCGCGCGCCCGCAGACCGGCGTGATCATGCTGACGTCGTACGACGACGACGAAGCGCTGTTCGCCTCGATCATCGCGGGCGCCGCGGGCTTCCTCCTCAAGGACGCGAGAGGGCAGGCCGTCATCGACGCGATCGCCGCGGTCGCGCAGGGACGCTCGCTCCTCGACCCCACGGTCACCGGCAAGGTCCTCGAGCGCGTCCGCAAGGGTCCCGACAAGGACCCCGGCCTGGCCTCGCTCACCGAGCAGGAGCGCAAGGTCCTCGAGCACGTCGCCGAAGGAAAGACGAACCGCGAGATCGGCGAGATCATGTTCCTGTCCGAGAAGACGGTGAAGAACTACGTCAGCCGCATCCTCGACAAGCTGGGCCTGGCCCGGCGGGCCGAGGCGGCCGCGTATATGGCCAAGCGCCGCCCGAAGTACTGACCGGGCTGGGCAAGGTCCCGGTCCAACAGGGCCGGTCGGTACTGTCGAGCCCCCCGAGGCGCCGCCACCCTTCGCACCATGGTGATGACGAACGCATCCACCTCCTCCCCGGCCACTGAGCCGAAGCGCCCTGTCCGCGTCCTCCTCTGCGACGACCACGAGGTCGTCCGGGAGGGCCTGCGCACACTCCTCGCGGGCCGCAGCGACATGCGTGTCGTCGGCGAGGCCGGCACGGCCGCCGACGCCATCGAGGTCGCGGCCCGGGAGACCCCCGACGTCGTGATCATGGACGTCCGCCTGCCGGACGGCAGCGGTGTGGAGGCATGCCGCTCGATCCGTGAGATCCTGCCGGCGACGCGCGTGATCATGCTGACGTCGTACCCCGACGACGAGGCCCTGTACGCCTCCATCGTCGCCGGCGCATCCGGCTACCTCCTGAAGCAGACGCGCGCGCGCGCGCTCGTCGAAGCCATCGAGACGGTCTCGCGCGGCCGCGCGCTCCTCGACCCCGACGTGACGGCGCGTGTCCTCGACCGCGTCCGGCGCGGCCGAGCGGACGAGGATCCCGCGCTCGCGGCGCTCACCGACCAGGAGCGCCGCGTGCTCGAGCAGCTCGCGACCGGCAAGACGAACCGCGAGATCGGCGAGGCGCTGTTCCTCTCCGAGAAGACGGTCAAGAACTACGTCAGCCGGATCCTCGAGAAGCTCGGCCTGCACCGTCGCGCCGAGGCGGCCGCGTTCGCCGCGCGCCGGGGGATGCAGAGCACGTAGCGGAACTTCCGCGGCCGACGCCGGTTCCGGGCGCGCGGCTGGCGACCATTCGGCATATGGAGCCGTGACGGTCGGTCTCCGACCGGGATCGGGTGTGATGCTGATCGGTCCCTACGGAGGGAAAGACCGCATATAGGTCACATCCGTCCTTCTCGTGAGGATGCGCCGCAGTGGTGTCGGCCATCCGGCAGGTCGCTGCAGCCGTCCGCGGACCCTGGATCGTGGCGCCTCTCGCCGCTCTCCTCCTCGCCCTGACCGCCGGGTGGTCGCCGCCGGCGCTCGGCGCGACCGCGACCACGCACGATGTCAAGGTCGCCACCTTCCAGTTCGGGTTCACGCCGAGCGTCATCCGGGCGAACGTCGGCGACGAGGTCCTCATCCACCTCGCCTCGAAGGACGTCACCCACGGCTTCTATCTCGACGGGTACGGCATCGAGGCGATGGTCGAGGCGGGGCAGACGAAGGACATCCGCTTCGTTGCCAGCCGGGCCGGGACGTATCGGTTCCGGTGCGCCGTGACGTGCGGCTCCCTGCACCCGTTCATGATCGGCCAGCTCGTCGTCGAGCCGAACGTCCCGTTCGGGACGGCCGCGGTCGTGGTCGTGGCGACCGGCGCTGCGGGGTATGTCTGGTCGGCGCGCCGGCGCGAGGGGACGCTCTGATGGCCGTCGCGGCGCGGCCGATCCGCTTCGAGCCCAGGGACGGCCGCATCGAGCTCACGCGCTGGGCACCGGTGCGCCGGCTGCTGCGGTGGCGCGGCCTGCAACCCCTGGCGGTCATCGTGAACGCCGCGTTCTTCTCGCTGATCATCGCCGCCGGGATCCTCGGCACGCCGGTCGGGAACCGGAACTTCGCGATCATCTTCGTCTGGATCGTCTGGTGGGCGCTGCTCATCCTGCTCCTCATCCCCCTCGGCGCGCGCGCGTGGTGCATGGCCTGCCCGCTGCCTGTCGTCGGCGAGTGGGCCCAGCGCCGAGCGATCCTGCGGCGCTCGCCGTGGGCCGCGCTCACGCGAGGGATCGAGTGGCCGGCGCCGCTTCGGAACATCTGGCCGCAGAACGTCGCGTTCCTCGCCGTCGCGCTGTTCTCCGCGGTCATCCTCACGACGCCGGTCGTGACCGCGCTCATGCTCGGCGGCTTCGTCCTGACCGCCGTCGCCGCCTCGCTCCTGTTCAAGCGCCGCGCGTTCTGCCGGTTCCTCTGCCCGGTCGGCGGGTTCATCGGCCTCTACTCGATGGCCGCGCCGCTCGAGATCCGCGTGAAGCTACCGGCGGGCGAGCCGCCGGATCGACCTCCTCGACGCGGGGATCCTCGGGTCGGCGCTGCTCGTCGCGGCGCTCATGATCCTCCGTCCGGCATAGCACCACCTGCGGCGGCGAGGAGCGCGAGCGCGAGGAGCGCGACCAGCACGTGTGTCGTGGACTGCGGGATCACCCCGGCGACGATCAGCAGGGCGAGCCCGACCGCGCGTTCCGGGCATCGCCGGGCCGCGGTCGCCGCCGCGAGGAGGATCGCGGCGAACGCGATCGGGTACGACGGCGTCGGGAACGCGAGCGTGACGCCCGTCGACCACAGGAGCACGATGCCGGCGAGGTAGGGCGACAGCGCGAGGGCCACCGCGAGGCCGCCGCCGCCGGCCGCCGCGACCGCCAGGGCGCCCACGCCGGGGCGTGCCCGCAGGGCGGACGCGCCGAGCAGCATCGCCGCGGCGATCGCCGGTCCTTCCGCCAGCCACGTCGCCCGGATCACGGGCGGGACCGGCAGCACCGCCGCGAGCGCGGCCTCGAGCGCCGTCGCCTGCGCGACCAGGACGACCAGCGTCACGAGGGCGATCCCCGCGCGGTCCAGGATCGGGCGGTCGCGCTCGCGGAGCGCGGGGGCGACGAGCGCCGTCGCGGCGACGATGGCGCTCCCGGCGAGGCCCGCGCGCACGGCGTCGCGCACGTCGGGAAGGAGCGCCGCGGCGACCGCGAGCGCGGCCGTCGCGGCGAGGGACCACGACGCGGTCCGCCGCGCGCCGAGCCGGAACGCGAGGACGGCGACGATCGCGATCGCCAGGATCGACGCGGCATCGAACGCGAGCGATCCGACGAAGGTCGCTGCCCGATATCCGTCGAACAGCGGTCCGTCGCGCGGGACGAAGAGACCGACGCGGTAGACCAGCCGCAGGAGGACGAGCTCGAGGACGCCGGCCGCCGCGAGCAGGACGATGAGGACCCAGCCGGTACCGCCCGTCGCGAGGGTCAGGGCCGCCCGGGCGTCCAGCCGCTGCGCGCCAGCCACGTCATGGCCCCGACGAAGATCGCCATCGGCAGGAGGACGACCAGCGCCGCCGCCCAGAAGGGCATCGGGGGCCCCGCCGCGAGCGTCACCGGCCGGACGACGAAGAACTCGGAGACCGCCTTCATGCCGTCGCGCTCGAGGCTCGAGCCGTCCCAGAGCGCCACCGCCGCATCGACCCCGGTGCCTCCGACGGAGAACGCCGCGTCGCCCTCCTGTGCCGGCACGAGGTCGCGCCAGAACAGCACGCGCCACGTCCCGGCGCGCCAGACGCCGAGGCCGCCCACCGGCTGCTCCCGCGCCGTGGTGAGCGTGCCGTACTGCCCGGCGTGGAGATCCTCGACGGGCGAGGCGCGGTCGCCGCGCGCGGCGAGGTTGCCGAGCGCGCGCGCCGGGGCGAAGATGGGGTCGCCCGCGTACGGATGGGGCTCCGCGACCGCGCGCGGCTTCGACGTCGCGATGCGCGCCTCGTCGTATCGCGCGTCGCTCTGCCAGACCGCCTTCCATTGCCAGATGTTCACCACGGCCGTCGGGCTGCCCATGCAGAGCGGCGGCGCTTCGGCTCTGGACGCCGCCGGGAACTGCAGCGCCGCCGCGTCGGAGTACGCGGTGACGTTGTCGATGCGCGAGTCCTCTGACGCGTCGCGCCACTCGAGCAGGACGTAGAGGCGGCGCCCGTCGTGCAGCGCCCGGGCGCGGACCCGGTCGCGCGTCCCGCCGCGCGGCTGCGTGACCGCCTGCGCCGAGAGCGCGAGGTCGAGCGACGACGATCCTTCCCACACCGGATCCCAGGCGTCCGTCGTCGACACGTCCGCCGCGAGACGCGCCGACAGCGTGGCTGACTGGGACGCCGCCGGCCGCACGTCGAGGAGCTGGAGCACGAGCGCCGCGAGCAGGACGCCGGCCACGAGGAGGCCGCGCGATGCCGCTCGGTTCATGCGATCGCCTCGGGCGCCAGCGGGCACGACCAGGCGCCCGGCTCGACCGCATCGGGGACGCGGGGCGCGCGCGCGATCGGCACCGCGCCGGCGCGCGCCGCCTCCGCGGCACAGAAGCGCTCGCCGAGGTCGGCCACGAGCGCGTAGTGCGTGCCGGCCGCGCCGGCCCGGAGGTGGCGGAAGAACGTCCCGGCCCAGCGGCCGAGGTGCGCCGCGAGGAACGCGCGCTGCGCATCGATGCAGACGGCCACGGCCTCCGGGCCGTGGTGGCGCCGCGCATGGCCCTCCTTGAAGCACAGGAGGTGGGCGAACTCGAGCTCGAGCGTGACGTGATCCGGCCGTTCGCGGTCCGGGGCGACGCCGAAGGCCCGGTAGAGGCCGGCGACCTGCGCGAGGACGTCGGTCTCCTGGAACACGTTCGTCGTCACATAGGCCGCCTCGTATGGGACGGCCGCCGGCGTGCCCGCGTGGCCGAAGGCGCGGACGTATACGCGCTCCGCGTCGTCCGGTCCGATCCCGTGGAGCGCTCGCGCGAGCCGGCGGAGCGCGGCCCGTGCCTCGGGTGGCAGGTGCGGCGCCGCGGCACGGGCGCCCGGCAGCGCGCTGAGGAGCCGGGCCCGCGCCTCCGGGGTCGGGTACGCGAGCGACGCGGAGAGCAGGCGGTAGACCGCTGCACGAGCGAACGCGAGGGATGCGGGCGAGGCGCTCATATCGAGTTCAGGTACCGCGCCGGGCGCTCGCGGAACGGCTCGACCACCGGGAGGCGGACCGCCTCGCGCCCCTTCTCGTCGAATCCGACGACCGTGTCGGCGTACATCGTCCATGGCCGCCCGCCGATCGTGGTCTCGAGGACCTTCGGGCCCTCGACGATGTCGTAGCGGAAGATCATCCGCTGCGTCGTGCGGAAGAGCTGGAGCACGGCGAGGAGCTCGCGCGACGGGCGGCGGTAGCGGTCGACGGCATCGCTCGCGCCGGGGCCGAACATCTGCTCGAGGTACGCGCGCGGGACCCACCGCGGCGGGATGTAGTACCCGTTCGGCTCGGTGCCGAGCTGCGGGTACAGCGGCAGGGCGACCTTCTCGACATGCACCAGGAAGTACAGGGGGTGCGTGCGGTCGGCGATCCACGTGCCGTCCGCGCCGACCTTCACCAGGCCCTGGAGCCGGATCTTCCCCACGCAGCCCGCCATACAGCGTGCCTCCATCGGCACGCCGTCGGAGAGCGCGTCGCGCCCCTCGACGCGCGGGTAGCACCCCACGCACTTCTCGGACGTGCGCGTCGTGAGGCGGAACATCGGCTTCTTGTAGGGGCAGGCCTCGACGCACTTGCGGTACCCGCGGCACCGCGCTTGGTCGATGAGGACGATGCCGTCCTCCTTCCGCTTGTAGACCGCGTTGCGCGGACAGGCGGCGAGGCACGCCGGGTACGAGCAGTGGTTGCAGACGCGCTGGAGGTAGAAGAACCACGGCGCGTGCTCCGGGAGCCGCGCGCCACGCTCGTCGTAGGCGCCCGGGCGCCCGGGCGGGCCGGCGGCGGTGTCCTCCCAGACGTTCGGCGCGGCCCACTCCTCGTCGGTGGGCGCGTATCCGACCGCGACGTCCTTGCCCTGCGCCGCCGCAGCCTCGTACACGGTCATCCCCTTGAACACGCCGTAGGGACCGCCGCGGGCCGTCGCGTCCCAGACCTGCCCGCCGGGATTCGCCGCCTCGAGGAGCTCGAGGATGCGGACGTCCCAGCTGCGCGGGTACCCGCCGTACGGCTTCGTCTCGACGTTGTTCCACCACATGAGCTCCTGGCCCTCGGAGAACGTCCACGTCGACTTGCAGGCCATGGTGCAGGTCTGGCACGCGATGCACCGGTTCGTGTTGAACACGAAGGCGAGCTGGCGGTCGGGATGCGCTTCCGCGAAGCGGTACTCCATGTCGCGGCCGATCTGCCAGTTGCGGACCTTGGTCATCTACGGGCCCGCCTCGGGGAAGGCCGCCTCGACGAGGGCGCGGATCCGCTCCGCGCCGAGCGCGCGCATCGCCCCGTGCGGACCGGCGAAGCGCTCGTTGGCGAAGAGGCGCACGACCCGCTCGCGGCCCCAACCCATGAGCGCGAACTCCTCGATGAACGCCGTCGCCATCTCCTCCCACGCGTCGGCGTCGGGCACGATGGGCAGGCTGACGCCGACGAGCTCGGAGGGGTCGTCCGCCTCGTACGGCTTGCGCGTCCCGGCGCTAGCCACGGCGCACCTCGGTGAGCCGCCCTTCGAGGTAGCGGCGCATCGCGGCCGACGGCTTCCCCGGCGCGTAGCCGCTCTCGCCCGGCGCCCACGCGCCCTTCCCCTCGAGGCCGCCCGGCTCGGCGCGCGTGACGCGGACGAGGGTCTCCTTCGGGACCGTGTTCACGGCGTGGTTGTCGGCCTCGTAGCCGAAGACGAAGTGCATCGAGTCCTTGGCCTTGTGGAAGAGCGAGTCGGTCTGGTGCATCGGCATCGACCAGTCGCGCGTGACGCTCTGCTGCGAGCCGTACCGCAGGTTCGACCGGTACCCGGTCCCTTCCGAGAGCGCGAGCCCGTCAGGGCGGGTCTCGTGCGCGCGGACGCTCCGCTCCGTGGCGATGTAGGGCGCGTGCTTGATCATCACCGTCCCGTACGGGTACGCCGGGTTGTACTTGGCGCGGAGCATCAGGCGGGCGACCTTGTAGAAGGGGTCGCCTTCCTTCCAGCCGCGGTACGGGCGGTCGGCCGGGTTCGCGTCGACCCAGACGTAGTCGCCGTCGGCGATGCCGAGGTCGCGCGCGGCCTCGGGGTTGATGTGCATCTGGTGATCGGTGACGTCGGGGGAACGCTTGTCGGCGCGGTACGGGTCGCCGAAGTTCGAGTCCCAGATCATCTGCCAGTCCACGTTGCTCCACGAGGAGTGCACGCGATGCCGCGTCTTCGGCGTGAGGCAGTAGAAGCGGAAGCCCTTCGTCCAGAGCGGGTTCGCGGACCGCTTCAGCTCGGCCCAGCTCCGCTTCAGGTTGCGGACGGTGCGGAGGTCGGCGTCCTCGGCGTCGGCCGGGATCCCGTAGTCGTTCGGCCGGACGAGCGGGTTCGTGCTGACGATGGCGTTCGGCAGGTACGGCGTCGCCTCGGGCCCCTCGCGGTGCACGATGAAGTTCTCGCCGTACTCGATGGCCTCGGGGATGTCGCAGTACGCGTTCAGCCGTCCGGTGTCCGTGTAGAAGGGGATCCCGTCGTGGATCTGCTCGTAGAAGGGGATGCGCGGGAGCGTGCGGAACAGCATGAGCGCAGCGCCCGGCTCGCCGTACCTCCCGGCCATGATGTCCGCGAGCCGGTAGTCCGCCGTGGTGGCCGAGGTCTCGAGCAGGCGCTGCATGTAGACCTCGCGCTTCCCGTCGATCGCGAACCGCCAGTGGTCGGCGAACCGCCGGTCTCCCGTCTCGGCCGCGAGCGCGCGCGCGACCTCGGCGTAGATGACGAGGTCGTCCTTCGTGTCGTACAGCGGCCGGATCCCGCCCTTCCAGATCTGGAGGAAGGGGTTGGAGCACGACGCGGTCATCTCGAGCCCCTCCGACTCGAGCCAGGAGTTCGCGGGCAGCACGACGTCCGAGTACTCGCACGTCGCCGTCATCTCGATGTCCTGGGTCACGATGCAGTCAACCTTCGGGTTGACGTTCTTCAACATCTCGTACGCCCACTTGGCGTTGTTGAAGAGGTTCACGTTCGTCGCCCAGATGACCTTCGTCGGTGTGGGCATGTGCGTCGAGCCGGTGAACACCTTCCGCCCCGCCGCGGGCGTCGCGACCGCGAGGGGGCTGTCGCCGCGGTTCCAGTACGCCGGCTCCTCGCCGCGCGCGTACTTGCGCACGCGGACCGTCCGCCCGTGCGCGGCCGGGTCCAGCTGCGGCGCGAAGGGGTCCTCGTAGATCCAGCCCTCGAAGCCGGGACCCGTCGCCGGCGTCCCCTGGAAGAGCGCGGACTTGTAGTTGCCGGCCCAGGTGTGGCACCCCGCGCCGGGCTTCCCGACGTTCCCGGTGAGCATGAGCGGCAGGTACATCGCGCGGTCGGCCTCGGTCGCGTGGAACCAGTGGTTGATGCCCTCGCCGATGTGGATCGCCACCGGCGCCAGGCGCGCGATGTCGTCCGCGAGCCGGACGATCAGCTCCTTCGGCGCGGAGGTCATCTCGGCGACGTCGTCGAGGCCGTAGTCCCGGAGGTGCTCGCGGTACAGCTCGAAGAGCGGCGCGACCTCGACGCCGCTGCCGTCGACGAGGCGCACGCGGTATCGGCCGTCGAGAGCGAGGTCGAGCCCGGCCCGCCCGACGGCCGGGCCGACGTCGTCTCGCGTGAGCGCCACGACGCCGCCGCGACGCCGGTCCCAGGCGACGACGTCGCCGACGCGCGCGCGGTCGGACTCGGTGAAGCCCTGGAGGGTCATGCTCGGGCCCGAGCGCATGTCGCGCGGGGCGTAGCCGGGGATCGCGTCCACCGCGCGCAGGCGCTTCAGCGTGTCGGTGCGGACGAGCAGCGGCAGGTCGGTGAAGGCCTTCACGAAGGCCTCGTCGTACTGGCCGCGCTCGATGAGCAGCCGCGCGATCCCGAGGAACAGCGCGGCGTCCGTCTGCGGCCGGATGGGGATCCAGTAGTCGGACTTCGTCGCCGGCGGTCCGTACTCCGGCGTGATGGTCACGACGGTCCCGCCGCGCTCCATGACCTCGTGGAAGAAGTGGGACTCCGGCATCTTGTTCTCCACGAGGTTCTTGCCGACCTGGATGTGCAGCCGTGAGAGCCGCAGGTCGCTCATGTCCACGTCCGACGACTGCAGCCCGTGGACGAACGGGAATCCGGGCGCCTGGTCGCCGTGCCAGGTGTAGTTGGACCAGTTCCGCCCGCCGAGAGCGCGATCCGGACCGACGCCCCGCACGTGATCGTCGAGGAGCGCGAGGGAGTTGCACATGCGGTACATCCCGTACTTCCCGATCACGCCGAGGAGCCCCATACCGCCGCGCAGCTTGAACGTCCGCGTGCCCGCGCCTTGCATGGCCGCGATCATCTCGGGCGCGTAGCCGGCCTCGCGGAGCCGCGCGGCGCCCTCGGCTCCGCTGTAGGTCCGTGCGATGGCCACGAACGCGCGCGCGAGGTACCGCGTTGCGTCGTCCCAGGAGGCCCGGACGAGCTCGTCCGTGCCGCGGGCGTCGAAGGCGTAGCGGGTGCGCAGCGCCGCGTCGAGCGGCGGGAACCCGTCGTCGGCCCAGCGCTTCCACCCGCGCCGGATGAGCGGGTACTTCAAGCGCGACGGGCCGTACACCCGCCGGTGCGTCGTCAGCCCCTTCTCACAGCCCCGCGGGTCCCACGAACGGCCTGCGGTGTTGCCGAACGGGTCGGCGTAGCGGTGCGCGTCGTAGTTCTGCTCGATCCGGGCGACGACGCCGTTCCGCACGGAGCACCGCAGCCGGCACGCGTGCGTGTCGTTCGGCGAGCAGACGAACGTGAACGAGCTCTCGTAGGCGTACTGCTCCCGGTAGACGCGCTCCCAATCGCGATCCGGGTAGCGGTCGAGGGGGTTGTCCACGCCGACGGGTTGGAGGCCGCTCAGCGCGAGCCCGTAGGAGCCGAGCGCGGCGACACCCCCGGTCGCCGCGGCAGCCGCGAGCACGCGCCGCCGGGTCAGCCGCATCCCGTCCTCCCTCGCCGGTGGTGAGCGCTGCCGGCCGAGCGTGCCGTCCATCCGCGCGTACCGAGAAGGGCCGTTCGTCCCTCGCTGCGGGCCGGACGGACGGTCTCGCCGGACGGCCCACGGCCATGGGTCCGAACGACCCTCACGCCGCGATCGTCCGCTGCGGGACGCTCGCAGGAACGTGACCCAGGCCGCCGCGACCACGGGCCCGCGGGCGCTCCCGACGACGATGCGTGCCGCCGTCCTCGTCGCCCCGAACGCGCCGCTCGAGCTCCGGGAGGTCGCCCGGCCCGAGCCCGGCCCGCGCGAGATCCTCGTGCGGGTCGCCGCGTGCGGCCTCTGCCACTCGGACCTCCACTACCTCGACCACGGCGTGCCGACCTTCAAGCCGCCGCCCATCGTCCTCGGGCACGAGATCTCGGGGACCGTCGTCGCGGTCGGGGCGGGCGCGGGCGGTGACCTCGCCGGCGCGAACGTCCTCCTCGCGCCGGTGACGACGTGCGGCGCGTGCGTCGCGTGCCGCACCGGGCGCGAGAACGTGTGCGCCGGCCAGCGCATGCTCGGCAACAACATCGACGGCGGCTTCGCCGAGTACGTCGTCACGTCGGTGCGCGACGCGTTCCCCTTGCCGTCGGAGCTCCCGCTCCACGAGTCGTCGGTCATCGCGGACGCGCTCACGACCGCGTTCCACGCCGTCGTCCGGCGCGTGCACGTGTCGCCCGGTGAGGCCGTCGCGGTCTTCGGGTGCGGCGGGCTCGGCCTGAACGTCGTGCAGGTCGCGGCGATGGTCGGCGCGCGCGTCGTCGCCGTCGACATCGACCCGCGCAAGCTCGCGGTCGCGATGGAGCTCGGCGCGAGCGCGGGCGTCGACGCGCGCGAGGCGGATGCCTCGAAGCGCGTCCGGCGCGAGACCGGCGGCGGCGCCGACGTCGCGATCGAGGCGATCGGCCGCCCGCCAACGCAGGAGACCGCGGTCGCGTCGCTCCGCACCGGCGGGCGCGCCGTGTTCCTCGGATCGAGCGCGGAGCCGATGACGCTCCCGGGCGGGCGCGTCATGTACCGCGAGCTCTCGGTCATCGGGACGCTCGGGTGCCGCGGCGTCGACTTCCCGGTGGTGCTCGACCTCGTGCGCCGCGGGAAGCTGAGCGTGTCGCCGCTCGTGACGCATCGTCACCCGCTCGAGGCGATCAACGAGGGGTTCGATCAACTCCGCCGCGGCGAGGGCATCCGCCACATCGTGGTGCTCGAGGGCTAGGACAGCACGCGGATCGTCGCGGGAGTCGCGGTGTTGCCAGACCGGAGGTCTCTTCTCCATGAACGAGCGCAGGCCCTCCTGCGCGTCCGCCATGTCGGGGATCGAACGGGCCTGGAGGTCGGTCGCTTCGACGATGGCCTGATGGAGCGGCAGGCGCATCGCGCCGCGCACCGTGCGCCGCGCGAGCCGGAGCGCCGACGCGGAGAGCCCGCGGAACCGGTCGATGACCGCCTGCGCCTCGGGCTCGAGCCGGTCGGACGGGACGCTCTTCCAGACGAGGCCCATGCGCGCCGCCTCAGCGCCGCTCACGGTGTCGCCGGTGAGGATGAGCGCGGCCGTGCGCTGCAGGCCGACGAGACGCGGGAAGTACGCGGCCGCGACCGGCGGGACGACGCCGAGGCGGATCTCCGGCGTGCCGAGCGTCGCGTCGTCCGCGACGATCGCGAGGTCCGCGAGCGCGACGAGCTCGAGCGCGCCGCCGAGCACCGCACCGTGCGCGACCGCGAGGGTCGGCACCTCGCTCGCGAGCAGGCGCATCGCCGCGCGGCTGAACGCCTCGAGCATCGGGCCGAGGTCCTTGCCGAGGTGCTCGCCGACGCTCACGCCCGCGGAGAAGGCCTTGCCCTTGCCGCGGATGACGACGAGGCGCAGGTCGTGCTGCGCGCCGAGGTCGTCGACGGCGTCCGCGAACGCGTGCAGCATCGCCATGTCCAGGACGTTCAGGGGCGGCCGGTCGAGGGTCAGCTCGGCGATGCCGTCGCTCACTGAGACGTGGACGCCGAGGTCCGCCACGTGGACATCGTGGGGAGGGAGGACCGTCCCGGAATGGGCCGCTCGACCCATTCGACCGGGCCGCTCGGCCCACCCGGGCTCGGCGTGCCGACGCACCCGTATGCGCTCCACGAGATGGCCGCGGTCGCGGTCCTGATCGGGGGCGGTCATCGCGCGATAGGGGTCCGTTCCTCCGCGAGCTCATCCGCGGCCGCGCCGAGCTCGTCCTCGTACCGCGTCTCGTAGCCGAGGCAGCCGAGCGTCGCGAGGTCGGTGAGCGTCGGCATCCAGTCGTGACCGCCGACGTCGCCGGCGGGGCAATAGGAAGGACAGCCGAGGTGCTCGCACACCACCCGCGACCGCGACGTGCGCCGGTGATGCTCGGCGCGCACGCACACGAACTGGACCTTCGTCGTCCTCGACATCTGCGTCGCACCTCCCCGGTCGACGTTCAGCCCGACGTCCCGCCGCGGCGCAGGCTAGTGCGCCGTCCCGTGTGCCGCGAGGGCCGAAGGTCCCGCGCGCGTGCGGGGGGCGGAGGCAGCGCGGGACCTAGCTGTTCATCTGACATGGTCACGGTCGAGGCGGAGATGAGCGCTGCCACGCACGCGCCGACCCTCGTCGGCCGGTAGGCGAGCGCGTCGTCCGCTGCGCCGACATTCCGCTGTCATCCGCGGAGCAGATGCGCCTGGATGGGGTGCTCGCGCTAGCGCCCCGACGGCACTCGACGTCGCCCGGACGGTCGGTCCTACTCCGCCGCGAGCACCTCGTCGTGCTCACGGACCCTCGCCGCGACGTGGACGGCGACGTCGTCGCCGGGACCGGCTTCTCTGACGTCGTGGTGATCGATCTGCATCCGATCGACGGTCATGACCTCGTCGGTCGTACGGCCGATCACATGGATGCGGTCCCCGACGTGCAGCGGCGCCGTCAGCGCGATCGCCGCGGCCCCGGGCCGGCCGAAGTAGTGCGTGACGTGACCGATGGCGCGTTCCATCGGGCCCTCCCTCGAGGTCATCTCGACGTCGCACCTCCGCTCGGTCGTTCGGCGCGACGTCCCGACCCGCGCGCGACGGTAGTCCAGGAACACGGGGACCGGGAGGGCCGAAGGTCCCTCGGGCGCGACCGGGCGCGCCGCGCCGGGATCACGGCACGAGGACGAGCGAGCCGGTCACGCGGCCCGAGCGCAGGCGCTCGAGCGCGTCCTCGGCGCGCGCGAGCGGCACCGCTTCGGCCCTCACGTCCATGGGATGCGCCGTCGCGTGCGCGAGCAGGTCGCGCGCGTCGGCGCGCGTCACGTTCGCGACCGAGCGGACCGACCGCTCCTCCCAGAGGAGCGCGTACGGGAACGACGGGATGTCGCTCATGTGGATCCCCGCGCAGACGACCACGCCGCCGGGGCCGACCGCGCGCAGGGCCTGCGGCACGAGCGCGCCGACCGGCGCGAACACGACCGCGGCGTCGAGCCGGATCGGGGGCGGCGCGGTCGCGGCGCCGGCCCACTCCGCTCCGACGCCCAGCGCGGTGCGCTGCGCATCGGCGTCGCCGTCGCGCGTGAACGCGAACACGCGCTGTCCGCGGGCGCGGGCGACCTGCGCGATGAGGTGGGCCGAAGAGCCGAACCCGTACAGCCCGATCGCGGTGGCATCGCCCGCCATCCGCAGCGCGCGGAAACCGATGGCCCCCGCGCACAGGAGCGGCGCCACGTGGACGTCGTCGTACGCGACTGGCAGCGCGACGCAGAACGCCTCATGCGCGGCGACGAGCTCCGCGTAGCCGCCGTCGCGGTCGTACCCGGTGAAGCGCGCGTCCGGACAGAGGTTCTCGCGGCCGGCCGTACACCACGCGCACGTGCCGCACGCCGACGCGATCCACGCGACGCCGACGCGCGCGCCGACCGCGAAGCGCGTCGCGCCGTCGCCGCGCGCGACGACCTCGCCGGCGACCTGATGGCCGAGCACACGCGGCAGGCCGTGCGGCGGGAGCTCGCCGTCGCGGATGTGGAGGTCGGTCCGGCACACGCCGCACGCGCGGACGCGCAGGACGACCTCGCCGGCCGCGGGATGGGGATCCGCGACCCGCATCTCCGCGAGCCCCTGGCCGGGCCGGCGCAGCAGGAGGGCGCGCACCGCGGACGAGGCTACGCCGGCATGCGCTGCCGGACCGCCGACGCGGTCCGCTCCATCGCGCCGAGCAGGCGCGACCCCTCGTCGAGCGACAGCCGCTCGTCGAGGAGCGGCAGGTAGACCTCCTCCTCGGTCCCGAAGTGGACCGAGACGAGCGCATGCAGTCCATACAGGACGCGACGGAGATCGTTCGCGTGGTCGACGGTCGGGCCCTCATCGGCGAAGTGGCGGAGGACGCCGAGCTCGTCGACGAGCCGCGCCACCGCCGTGTGGTCGCGGCGCATCGGGGCGGTGGCGTCCGGCGACCCGAGCGCGCGGTCGACCTCGGCGTAGAGGACCTCGTCCTCCGCGACGGCGTGCGGGATGAGGTGTTGCGCGAGCGATGCATACAGATCGTCGATCTCGGCGCGGATGCGCGTGTCGCGACCGATCCCATCCGCGACCTTGCGCAGGCGTGCGATCGTGACCGCGAGCTCGCGGTGCTCCTCGCGCAGAGGATCCAGCGGGCGAGCGACCGAGACGGGACGGATGTCGACGGGCGTGGCCATGTGGCACCTCCGACCGGGTCTGGCGGGACCGTACGCGCGCGATGGCACCGGCGCGACGTGCGAATGGCGCCGCGGGCATGGTCCGGTCGGGAGGCGGGCTTCGTCCGGAGGTCCGTAGCCGTGAGCGTCGGCGCGGCCGGACGATCGTCGCGTGATGGAGATCATCGCTGGGCTCGTCGTGGTGGCGCTGCTGGCCAGCGCCGCGCTCGCCTCCGGGCTGGTCGGCGACACGCGCGTGAGCGCGCGCGCCGTTCTGCGCGACAAGCTCGAGCGAGGCGACATCCGGCCGGAGGAGTACGCCGCGCACGTCCGCGCGCTGGACGACGCGGCCTAGGGGCTACCTCGCGCCGCAGCGCTCCGCCGTCAGGCGCGCCTGCGAGGCGCGCTGGCCGTCGGTCCAGAGCGTGCGCATGTAGGCGATGACGTCGCGGATGTCATCGTCGGTGAGACGTCCCTGCCACGCCGGCATCGGCGACGCCGGGGCGAACGCCGTCGCCCTCCCGTGGAGCGGGGTCGTCGCGCCGGTGCGGACCGTGGCCAGCAGTTCGCAGTCGGCGTGCTGCCAGGTGTGCCCGTTCGCGTTGTGTTTCGGTGGGACGTCGGTCGCGCCGCCGCCGGCCGCGCCGCCATGGCACCCGGCGCAGTTCGCCTGATAGGCCTGCGCCCCGCGCGACTCCGGCGTGAGGGCGGGCGAGCCCCATCGATCCCGGAGCGCGAGCGCGCCGTCGCCCAGCGGACCGAGGGCGCCAGTGGAGCCGACGAGCAGCACCGCCAGCGTGATCTCCGCGACGACGACCGTCGCGCGGAAGACGCCGAGGCGCGAGCGCGGGAACCCCGGTCGCATGGCGCGGCATGGTATTGAGCCGGCGAAGCCCGCCTCTACACGGCGGGCGGGCCCCGCCGTCGCACCCGTGCGCGCTCGCAGTCGACGTCGCGGGCGGCGTGGGGGAGCGCCTCGAGGCGCTCCGCGGCGATCGGGCGGCCGCAGTCGACGCACAGCCCGTACGTCCCGGCGTCCATGCGCCGGATCGCGGCCTCGACGTCACCGAGCTCGCGCGCGTCGAGCACGTGCAGCGTGAGGATGAACTCGCGGCGCTCGAGCTCGCTCGCGACGTCCGCGGGATGCTGCGAGGGCGTCGTGTCCTCGCCACGGTCGGAGGCGGGCGTGGCGAGCTCTCCGGCCTGGGCCGTGTCGAGCCGCAGCAGCTCCGCGCGCCGCGCCTCGAGCCGCTGCCGCAGCGCGCGTCTCGCCGTCTCGCCCGCGGGGAGGATCGCCACCGGAGATCCGCTCACGCGCATGCGGTACTCCGACGGGGCGTGCCCGGCGAAGTGCCGTTCAGCCCATACCCCGGCGTCGACCGGGTGTCAGCGCATCCGCGAGAGGGCGAGGAAGAACGTGGCCGCGATGAGCACATGCAATGCGGTGCACCACTCGCAGATGCGGCCGATGACGGCGATCTCCGCGTTGATGAGGTAGAGCGCGAACGCGAGCGCGGCGCCGGCCCACGCGAGGTGGGCCGGGCGGAGCCACGCGGGATCGGAGCGCAGGGCGAGGACACCACCGGCGACGCTCGCCGCCGACCAGAGCACGCCCACGAGGGCGATGGGGATCTCCGTGAACGGGACGAGCGAGTACGAGCTCGTCGTCACCGCATCGCAGTCGACGAAGCCGGCGTTCACGCACGCGAGCGTCCCGCCCGCGTAGTGCGTGACGGTGAGGTAGGCCGAGATGAGCGCGGACAGCACGCCTGCGCCGACGAGGCCGAGCGCGGCGCGGTCTAGGTTCCGACCTCGCTCGGGGCCAAGCCCCTCGCTCGGCGCGGGTGCTCGACCTCGTCGCTGCGGCGCCTCGGTCTGCGCGCCCGCGGGACGGCTCACTTTGCCTGGGTCGCGCGCACCCCCGGCGAGTCGCACACGTTCGACGGCTGCCCACCGGTCTGCCCGCAGATCGCCGCGGTGATCCAGTTCGCGTTGCCGATGACGCCGCGCGCCAGCGGCGTGGAGGGGTCGCGCATCTGGTCGGCGATCTGCATCCACATGCGTCCCGCCAGGACCTCGGGGCGGTAGCCGCTCCCGATCTGCACGTGGCGCTCGGCGATGCTGAGGAACGGGATCGACTGATCGGGATCCGAGCGGTCGTAGGCCGCCCGCTGCACGGGCGTCATCTGCGCGATGATCCGCCCCTGGCGGTCGGCCGTCTCGATCATCGAGACCTCGATCCACTCGCTCCGGTAGCTCGCGCCGCGGAACGTGAACGTCGGCGTGTCAGGGAACGCGTCGGTGCTCGAGGACGTACTGAGGGCGAGCCCCTGGAACGTGCCGAACCGCGCGAGGGCGGCCACGACGCTCCACTTCTCCGACGCGCAGTACGGGCAGTACTCGGCGCCGACGTAGATGACGAGCGGCTTCCCGCTCGCGCCGCGCTGCATCTCGAACGCCGTCGCGCGGAGCGGGTTCGCGAGGCCGCCCGTGCCGACGCGGTCGAAGACGTCGGCGGGGATCGTCGTCACGCTCGGGACGACGGCGTCGGCGGCCGCCGCCGAGGCGGAAGGCGCCGGCGCGCGCGAGCTCCAGACCGACCAGCCGATGGCCGCGACGATGATGGCGGCCGCGCCGACGTACGGCACGGGTCCGCGCCAGAAGCCGGAGCGACCGGAGCGGCGGACGTGCTGTTCGCGTTCGGAACGGCGGCGATCGCGTCGCGCGACCGCCGCCGTCCTGTCGCTAGCCCTGGACATGCCGTTCGGCCGGACCGGTGTAGATCTGCCGCGGGCGGGCGATCTTCTGATCCGGGTCGAGCAGGCCTTCCTCCCACTGAGCGAGCCAGCCGGGGGTCCGCCCGATCGCGAAGAGCGACGTGAACATCTCGACGGGGAAGCCCATCGCCTGGTAGATGATGCCCGAGTAGAAGTCGACGTTCGGGTAGAGCCGGTGCGTGATGAAGTACTCGTCCTCGAGCGCGATCTTCTCGAGCTCGACGGCGATGTCGAGGAGCGGGTTCCGCCCGGTGACGGTGAACACCTGCTCGGCCACCTTCTTGATGATCGTCGCGCGCGGGTCGTAGTTCTTGTACACGCGGTGGCCGAAGCCCATGAGCCGCAGCTCGCCCTTCTTGACGCGCGCGATGTGCTCCGGGATGCGGTCGACCGATCCGATGTCCTCGAGCATACGCAGGACCTGCTCGTTCGCGCCGCCGTGCAGCGGGCCGTAGAGCGCGCCGACGCCGCCGGCGACCGCCGAGTACGGGTCGGCCTTCGAGCTGCCGATGACGCGGACGGCGCTCGTCGAGCAGTTCTGCTCGTGGTCGGCGTGCAGGATGAAGAGCACCTCGAGCGCGCGCTCGAGGATGGGGTCCGGCCGGTACTTCAGCTCGGTGGTCTTCCACATCATGTTGAGGAAGTTCCCGGCGTACGAGAGGTCGTTGTCCGGATACACGTACGGCAGGCCCGCGGCGTGCCGGTACGCGAACGCGGCGATCGTCGGCATCTTCGCGATGAGCCGGACGATCTGCTTGCGCCGCGGGACGGCGTCGGCGATGCGCTTCGCCTCGGGATAGAACGTCGAGAGCGCCGCGACGGTGCTCATGAGCATCCCCATGGGGTGCGCGTCGTGGCGGAATCCGTCGATGAACTTCTTGATGTTCTCGTGGATGAACGTGTGGTGGGTGATCTCGTCCGACCAGTCCGCGAGCTGCTGGTCCATCGGCAGCTCCCCGTTGAGGAGCAGGAAGGCGACCTCGAGGAACGTGCACTTCTCGGCGAGCTCCTCGATCGGGTAGCCCCGGTAGCGCAGGATCCCGCGGTCGCCGTCGATGTACGTGATCGCGCTCTTCACGGCTGCGGTCGCCATGAATCCCGGGTCGTAGGTCAGGAGCCCGAGGAGATCGTCGTCGGACGCCTTGACCTTGCTGAGGTCGCTCGACCTGATCGCGCCGTCCTGGACAGGAAGGACGTACGTCCTCCCTGTCCGATCATCGCTGATGGTGAGGGTGTCGGCGGCCGTCTTCGTCGGCTGGAGCGTGGGCTCGGCGATGCTCATGGCAGGCCTCCCTACGGATCTCGCATCGCGATAGACGTTCCGTTCCCGACCCTTGCATCGACAGGGCCGCGTGCCCCTATGGGGAGCAGCCCTTCGGCCCTACGGCCGACATCGCTCCGACACCAGTCTTCGATGCGGATGGAGCCGCTGACGGCGACCCGGGCCGCCCCCCTGCGGGGGTCGTTCGAGATCCGCTTCGAGTCGATCGGAGGCCTGGGGGCGCACGCCGCGGGGCAGATCCTCGCGTCCGCGGCCGTGCTCCGCCTGGGCCTCAACGGGGCCCACTTCTCGTCCTACGGCTCCGAGAAGAAGGGCTCGCGCCTGCGCTCGTTCATCCGGCTCGGGCCTCCCGACCGGCCCATCCGGACGAACGCGCCGGTCGAGGCCCCCGACGCGATCGTCGTCTTCCACGCCGCGCTGCTGCGCGACGCCGCGACGTACGCCGGCCTCCGGGCCGACGGGACCTTCATCTACGACGCCCCGCCCGGTCCCGTGCCGGCGACCCTCCGGGCGCTGCCGCGCACGGCGCGCGTGATCCGTGTCGACGCCCGCGGCATCGCCGCGTCCGAGCGCTCGCGCCCGAACGCCGTCCTGCTCGGGACGCTCTGCGCCGCGGTGCCGCTGTTCCCGCGCGAGATCGTCCTCGAGGCGCTCACCGAGGAGTTCGCCGGGCGCCGTCCCGAGGCGGTCGCGTCGAACGCCCGCGCGTTCGAGCGCGGTGCGACGGACGTGGAAGAGATCCGCGGCGTCGGGGTGGCCGACGGCGACCTGCCGGTCGTCCGCGCCGAGCCGGCGTGGGGCTACCTGACGCAGCCGCTCGGCGGGGTCATCCCGCTGCCCGGCAACACCGCGTGGAACGACATGTCGTGGTCCCGCACCGGCTCGATCCCGGTCTTCGAGCAGAGCAGGTGCGTGCACTGCGGGCTCTGCGACCTCGTGTGCCCCGACCTCTGTTTCGTGTGGGGCGACGGGGACGGCGACGGGAAGTTCGAGCGGATGCTCTCGGGCATCGACTACCGCTACTGCAAGGGGTGCCTGCGCTGCGTCGAGTCGTGCCCGACCGGCGCGCTCTCGAAGCAGGCGGAGACGCCCGGGCTCGCCGACCGGCTGCGGGTCCCGCTCTTCCCGGGGGTGATCCCATGACCCGCCATAAGGGGGCTTCGCGCCTGCCGGCAAAGCCGGCGTCTTCTCTCGCAGGGGGCTCCGCCCCCTTCCACCCCCCGCTGGAGACCGGAGGCAGGTCCCCTGCGGCGCAGCGGCTCGAGTTCCTCAGCGGGAACGAGGCGGCCGCGCACGCGGCGAAGGACGTCGGCTTCCACGTCATGGGCTACTTCCCGATCACGCCGTCGACGGAGGTCGCCGAGAACCTCTCGAAGATGCAGGCCAACGGCGAGCACGAGATCGTCATGGTCGCCGGCGACGGCGAGCACGGCGCCGCGGGCATCTGCTACGGCGCGGCGCTCGGCGGCGGGCGCGTGCTGAACGCGACGAGCTCGCAGGGCCTCCTGTTCTCGCTCGAGCAGCTGCCGGTGCAGGCCGGCACGCGCGTGCCGATGGTGCTCGACATCGCGGCGCGGACCGTGTCCGGTCCGCTCGACATCCGCGGCGACCACTCTGACGTGTACTTCGCGCTGAACACGGGTTGGATCATCCTGCTCGCGCGCGACCCGCAGGCGGTGTACGACCTCAACCTCGCCGCGGTCCGCATCGGCGAGCACCCCGACGTGCGGCTGCCGGCCATGGTGGTGTATGACGGGTTCTTCACCAGCCACCAGAAGCGGCGCACACTGGTCTTCGACGACGACGCGGCGCTCCGCGCGTTCCTCGGCGAGCCACCCGCGGTCGCGACCCCGTACGACACGGAGCGCCCCGCGACCTACGGGCCGTACATGAACGACCCCGACCTCATCAACAACAAGGTCCAGCTTTCGCAGGCGATGGCGGCGGCGCGTCGCGTCATCCCCGAGGTGCTCGCGGAGCTCGCCGTCCTCACCGGACGCGAGATCCCCGTCGTGGACGCGTACCGGATGGAGGACGCCGAGACAGCGGTCGTCCTCCTCAACTCGGCGGCCGAGACGGCCAAGGGCGTCGCCGACGACCGGCGCGAGGCGGGCGAGCGCGTCGGCGTGCTGTCGCTGAACGTGCTGCGTCCGTTCCCGGCGGACGAGGTCCGCGCGGCGCTGCGCGCGGTGCGCGCGGTCACCATCGGGGACCGCGCCGATTCGTACGGCGCCGACGGCGGGAACCTCTCGATCGAGGTCCGCGCCGCGCTGCAGGCGGACCCCGCGAACAGGACGCGCGTCGTCTCGCGGATCTACGGCCTCGGTGGCAAGGACTTCTACGCCGCGGACGCGGACGCGTTCTTCGCGCTCGCGGCAGACGCCGCGCGTACCGGGCACGTCGCCGTGCCGTTCGCCTATCACGGCGCGACGCCCGGCGCCCCGGGCCGCGGTCCGAAGCCGGGCCTGCCGCCGGTGACCGGCGCCGACATCCCGACGGGCATGGCCCAGGTGCGCTCGAACGGGAACGGCACGCTCTCGGTCGAGCTCGCGCCCCTCTGGAAGATGACCGAGGTGCCGAGCCGCATCGCTCCCGGCCACGGCGCGTGCCCCGGCTGCGGGATCCTCCCGACGCTGCACCAGATCGGCCGCGCCCTCGAGGGCGACGTCGTGATGCTGTTCCAGACCGGGTGCGCGATGGTCGTGACGACCGGGTACCCCGGGACGGCCCACCGCGTGAACTACGTCCACAACCTGTTCCAGAACGGGTCGGCGACCCTCGCGGGCCTCGTCGAGATGTACCACGAGCGCGTCCGCCGCGGCGAGCTGCCGGCGTCGAAGGACCTCACGTTCGTGATGATCAGCGGCGACGGCGGGATGGACATCGGCATCGGCCCCGCGCTCGGAGCGGCGCACCGGAACCACAAGATGATCCTCATCGAGTACGACAACCAGGGCTACATGAACACCGGCGCGCAGCTCTCGTACTCGACCCCGCTCGGCCACCGCACCGCGACGAGCGAGACCGGCTCGAAAGGGATGGGGAAGCGCTACCACCACAAGGACACCGCGCAGATCTTCGCCGCGTGCCATCTCCCGTACGTCTTCACCGCGAGCGAGGGATACCCCGAGGACCTCATGCGCAAGGTCGCGAAGGCGCAGTGGTACGCGAAGCGCGAGGGCCTCGTGTACGGGAAGATCCTGTCGTACTGCCCGCTGAACTGGCGGACGGACGACGACGCGGCGCAGCCGGTCCTCCAGGCCGCCGTCGACTCGTGCTTCTTCCCGCTGTACGAGGTCGAGCACGGCATCACGACGCTGACGTACGACCCCGACGCGGTCGGGCGCCGCCGGCCCGTCCAGGACTGGCTCGGTCTCATGGGGAAGACCCGTCACCTCCTCCAGCCGCGCAACGCCGAGGTCATCGCGGGGATCCAGGTCGAGACCGACCGCCGCTGGAAGCGCCTCAAGGCGATGCACGCGCACCCGGAGCTCTGATGCCCGTCAAACGTCCCGAGAAGACACCCATGCCGCAGCGCGGCGCGGGGCTGCGCGCCCACGACTTCGGCGAGGTGAACGAGGGCTACGTCCGGTACCACGCCGTCTTCGAGGCCGAGCGGTGCCTGCGCTGCCAGGATCCCGTGTGCGTCGAGGGGTGCCCGGTGAGCATCCCCATCCCCGAGTTCATCCACGAGATCGTCACGGGCGACATGCAGGAAGCCGCGCGGATCCTGCGCGGCGCGAACCCGCTGCCGGCGATCTGCGGCCGCGTGTGCCCGCAGGAGTCGCAGTGCGAGGCGCGCTGCAACGTCGCCATCCGCTTCGCGCCCGTCGCCATCGGCCACCTCGAGCGCTACGTCGCCGACTGGGAGCGGACGCAGGCGCGGAACGGCAGGGTCGAACTGACGAAGCCCGAGCGGATCGCCGTCATCGGCTCGGGGCCGTCGGGCCTGGTGTGCGCGGGCCAGCTCGCCCAGATGGGGTACGCGGTCACGGTCTACGAGGCGCTCCACGCGCCCGGTGGCGTGCTGCGCTACGGCATCCCGGAGTTCCGCCTGCCGAAGGAGATCCTCGACTGGGAGATCGATGGGCTGCGCGCGATGGGCGTGCGCTTCGAGTGCAACGTCATCGTCGGTCGGACGATCGCGCTCGCGGACCTCACCGGCCGGCTCGGGTACTCGGCCGTGTTCATCGGGACCGGCGCCGGCCTCCCCCAGTTCCTCGGCATCCCCGGCGAGGACCTGCACGGCGTCCTCACGGCGAACGAGTTCCTCACGCGCGTGAACCTCATGCGCTCGTACGAGTTCCCCGCGAGCGACACGCCGGTCGACGTCGGAAAGCGGGTCATCGTCATCGGCGCCGGCAACACGGCGATGGACGCGGTGCGCACCGCGCTCCGGATGGGCGCGCAGGAGGCCTCGATCGTGTACCGGCGCAGCGAGACGGAGATGACCGCACGCGTCGAGGAGTACCACCACGCGAGCGAGGAGGGCGTGCGGTTCCGCTGGCTGACGAGCCCGCTCGAGATCCTCGGCGATCCGGGCGGCAACGTCATCGCGCTGCGCTGCCGGACGATGGAGCTCGGCGAGCCCGACGCGTCGGGCCGCCGCCGCCCGATCCCCGTTCCGGGCTCGGAGCACGAGATCCCCGTCGACACGGTGATCCTCGCGCTCGGCACGACGCCGAACCCGCTGCTGACACGGACGACCGCGGGCCTGCTCACGAACGAGGAGGGCTGCATCGTCGCGGACGAACGCACCGGTCGGACGTCACGCGACGCGGTGTTCGCCGGCGGCGACGCGGTCACGGGCGCGGCGACGGTGATCCTCGCCGCGGGGGCGGGGAAGCGCGCGGCGCACGCGATCGACGAAGCGCTCGAGGCTCGCCGGGCGGGCTGAAGGGCGTCGCCGGATCCGAGATCGACCCGATAACTCGCTAAGAGGCAGCTCGTGCTGGAGAGGGCGCGCCGCCGCGCCCCCTCCAAGGTCCGCTACCGGGCGAGGACGACGAGCGTTCCCGTCATCGACGGGTTGTGCACGTCGCAGAGGATCCGGAACACGCCGGCCTTGTCGGCCTTGAACGTCACGGAGGTGAGGAGCCCCCGCTTCACGTTGAAGCTCTTGTCGTAGCCCTCGATCTTGCCCGGGTGTTCCGCGCCGTTCACGCCCCAGATCTGCAGGTCGACCTCGTCCCCCTGGTAGACGACGATCGTTCCCGGCTCCCATCGGTACGTCGATGTCTCCCACTTCCCGTCCGCCGGGGCCTTCTTGATGTACCCGCCGCCGGATGGAACGGGCGCGTTCGGGAACGCCTCCTTGGCGACCTCGGTGCTGCCCTTGTACTCGACGGCGCTCATGTAGACGGTCCGCTTCGTCGCCGCCGGCGCGCTGCTCGTCGCACAGGCGCTCAGCAGCAGCCCGCCGACCACCGCCAAGGTGAGGATCCGCGTCCGTACCCGCATGGATGTGGCCTCCTTGTGCATGATCCCGGAGGCTCGGTCCGCCGCCGGGCGGCGGTCACGTGCGCCGGTCGCGCATGCGATGCGACCAAGGTCGCACCCGGATCCGCTCGTGTAGGGCCGATCGGCCCTCGGCATGTGCCGGACGGACCGGCAGCCTGTGCCCATGCGCGCCCGGCTGGACCTGCGCCGCTGGCGGCTCTCCACGCGATTCGCCGTAGCGAGCGCTGCGATCCTGTTCGTCGGCGCCGCCACGCTCGGCGTCTGGGTGACGCGCGAGATCGAGACGAGCGTGCTTCGCGGCGTCGCCGCCGACTCGGCGCTCTACGTTGAGGCGCTGGTCGGTCCCCGGCTGCAGGCGCTCGTCACCGGAACGTTGCCCGTCCCGGATCGCCTGGCGCTCGAAGAGGCTCTCCGCCGCGCCGCGCGGGGCCGCATCGTCTCCATCAAGATCTGGGATCCCGACGGCCGCGTCGCCTACGCGACCGACCCGACGGTCGTGGGCCGGCGCTTCGCGTCGCGCGGCCTCGATACCGCGGTCCGTGGATCCGTCGTCTCGCGCCGCAGCGATCTGCGAGGGGACGAGAACGCCTTCGAGCGCGCCATCGCGCCGAGCCTCATCGAGACGTACGTCCCGCTCCGCGCGGCCGGCGACCGGGTCGTCGCGGTCGCCGAGTTCTATCAAGTGCCCGACCTGCTCCAGGCCGAGCTCGACCGCGCGCGGACCTCCACGTGGTCGATCATCGTCGTCGCCACCCTCGCGATGTATGCGCTGCTCGCCGGGATGGTGCGTCGCGGCAGCGACACCATCGAGTGGCAGCGCGCACGGCTCGAGGAGACGGCCGCGCGCCTGCGCGAGCTGAGCGCGGCGCGTGCGCAGACCGACGAGGAGCAGCGTCGCCGCGTCGCCCGCTAGCTGCACGACGGGCTCACGCAGGACCTCGCGACAGCGCTCCTGACGCTCGACCGTGACGACAGCCGCCGCACGGCGCTGGCGCGCGCCGCGATCGACAGCGCCCTGGCCGAGGTGCGCATGCTCGCGCGGGGACTCGCGCTGCCCGAACTCGCGGCGCTCGACCTCGGCGAGGTCGTCGAGCGCGCGTGCTCCGACCACGAGCGCAAGATCGGACGGCACGTCGACCGCGCGATCGGTCCGCTCCCGGTGACGTCGAGCCCGGCCCTCAAGATCGCGGCCTACCGCATCCTCCAAGAGGCACTGGCGAACGCGTTCAGGCACGCGAATGGCTCCGCCGCGAGCGTGCGGGTCGCCGCACGGGACGGCTGGGTCGTCCTCGAGTGCGTTGACGCTGGGCCGGGTCTCGACGGCCACGAAGAGGGTCTCGGCATCAGGGGCATGCGGGAGCGCGCGGAGCTGCTCGGCGGGCGCGTCGAGATCGGCACGGACGGCTCGTCGGGAACGGTCGTCCGCGCCTCGCTCCCGGTGTCCTGATGATCCGCGCTGTCGTGATCGACGACCACGAGCTCTTCCGTCTCGGCGTGATCGACACGCTCGAGGTGGGAGGCGACGCCGTCGTGGTCGGTCAGGGCGCGACCGCGGGAGAGGCGCTGCGCCTGGCGCGCACCGAGCTCCCCGACGTTCTGCTGCTCGACCTCGGCCTCCCTGACCGCTCGGGGCTCGAGGTCGTCGAGGAGCTGGTGCGCGAGCGCGCGGCCTGCCGGATCGTCGTGCTGACGGTCAGCGAGGAGGATGAGTCGCTCTTCCGCGCGCTCGAAGCCGGGGCCGCCGCGTACATCGTCAAGGGGGTCGAGCGCGAGGAGCTGCTGCACGCGGTCCGCGCCGTCGCCACGGGGGAGCGCTACGTCAGCCCGCGACTCGCCGCGGACCTGCTGCTGCGCCTGGCGCCGGGGTTCGCGCCGGCGACGGTGCTCGCGGATTTCAGCGCAAGGGAAGAGGAGGTCCTCGAGCGGATCAGCCGCGGCCAGACGAACCGCGAGATCGGCGAGGCACTCTCACTCTCCGAGAAGACGGTGAAGCACTACGTGACGAACCTGCTCGTGAAGCTCAACGCGCGCAACCGCGTCGAGGCCGCCCTCGTCGGCCGGAGCGTCCTTGCGCAGAGGGCACGCGCCCGGACGTAGGGGTGCTGGCCGTGGTCCGGTCGTCGTACGTCGGGGGGTCTCATGGCCTCTCAACGTGACCCGCCCGCGGGTGCTCAATGACCGGATGGCCCCGTGGGCCTGGCCCCGGATGGCATGGCGCGCGATGCGCTCCGCTTCCCTCGCGACGCAGTTCGCCGTCGCGAGCGCCGTCATCTTGATCGGCGGCGCGCTGGTGCTCGGGGCATGGGTCACGCGCGAGATCGAGAACAGCGTCATCCAGGTGGTGGCCATCGCGCACGCGTCCCACATCGAGGCGCTCGTCGCGCCGTACCTCGGGGACCTCCCCGCCGACTGGCTGCTGAGCGACGGCGACCGGCGTGCGCTTGCGGCGCCGCTCGCGCGCGCGGCGTCGGAGCACGGCGCCACCGCGATCCGCATCTGGAACTCCTATGGCGTGATCGTCGAGGCCGAGGATCCGCGCCTCGTCGGGTCGAGCCCGGGGTCGGAGGCGTACGACCGCGCGCTCGCGGGCACCGTCGGCTCGGAGCGCACGACGCAGGCCATCGAGACGTGGATCCCGATCCACCGTACTGGCAGCGGCGCGGTCGTGGCCGTCGCCGAGCTGCAACAGCGCCCGGATCACCTCGACTACGAGGTCGGACGCGCGCGCGCGAGCACGTGGGCGATCATCGCGATCGCCACGATCGCGATGTACGCGCTCCTCGCGCGCATGGTCGGCATCGGCAGCGATACGATCGCGCGGCAGCGGCGCGCGCTCGAGACCGCGTTCGCCGACCTGCGCGCGACGAGCCAGCGCGTGCGCGACGCCATCGACGCACGGATCGAGACGGACGAAGCGCTCCGCCGGCGCGTCGCGCAAGAGCTGCACGACGGTCTCGCCCAGGATCTCGTCGCCGCGCTGCAGTCGCTCCCCGCGGATGACCCGTCCGTGGCGCGCCTGCGGGCGAGCCTCGAGAGCGCTCGCCGTGAGGTCCGCTGGCTCGAGACGGGTCTGGCGCTGCCCGATCTCGAGCGCCTGACGGTCGACGCCGTCATCGAGCAGGTGTGCGCGGACCACGAGCGCCGGACGGGACGCGTCGTCGCGCGTGACATCGCACCGATGCCGGAGGCGGGAGCGTCGCTGAAGATCGGCGTGTACCGCGTCCTGCAGGAGGCGCTCTCGAACGTCCAGCGGCACGCGCCCGAGGCGCATGTCCACGTGCGCGCGTACCGCTCGCACGGGTCGATCCGCATCGAGTGCGAGGACGACGGCCCGGGCATTCCACTGGGCGTCGCGCCCGGTCTCGGCATGCGCGGCATGCGCGAGCGCATCGAGCTGCTCGGCGGGGCGCTCGAGCTCGGTCCGGGGCAGCGCGGCGGGACGAAGCTGGTGGCGACGGTCCCGATCGCGGCGTGACCCGGCGGGGTCTAGGTCATCGCCTCGAACTGCGTGCCGCGCGGCCGCCGGCGCAGGACGACGCTCGGACGGTGCTTGCCGCGGACGATGCGGTCCCGCACGAGCACGATCTCGGCGTCGCGGTGCGCGTGCAGGAGCGTCGCCAGGAACGTCGGCGCGGTCGCGTCGAAGTCGTAGAGCGCGGCGTCGCACTGTGCGACGAGCGGACACGTCTCGGATCCCGTCAGCAGCACGCACCGCTCGTTCGGACCGAGACACGTCGCGACGACGGTGCGCTCGTCCCCGACGACGGACGCCCAGTCCGTCCGGCGCGCGTCGGACGGGCTGACGATCAGCACCGACCGGTGAGCGGTGGCCGTTGGGCTCACTCCCGCGGATCCTGCGGACCTACGGAAAGATGGAACAGTGCCGAATGGACCCGTAGGAAGGTACGGTCGCCGCTCGCGCCGGCACGCGCGCATTGCGTACCTTCACGCCACAAACGAGTCCATCCCCTCTGTTCCGGGGACGTGGGCCTGCCGGACCTGCCGCAGAGGCCGACAGAGCCCACGTTCCGTTTCCGACGCTCGGTCGGGCTCCACTGCCACGTCCTCAGCCACGCCGAGGCCAAGACCGGGATGTTCGGGATGGTGACCGCCCTCATCGTCAGCTGACCCCTCGGCGCAAGTGGGTCCGAACGACCCGATCGTTCTGGCCATTCGCCAGACGCGCGGCGGGACCTGATCGTCGGACAGTCCGCCGTGAGCCGAAATGGGACCGGATCGCTCCCATTCTGCGGTCGGCGACGGTCCCCCTGGGAGGTAGCGATGCGACGCGGTGCGCTCACGGCATTCCCGCTCCTGGCGGTCCTGGTCGCCGGCTGCGGCGGGGGAACGGCGCCGGCGACGGCGGCCGGCGGGTCCATCAAGCTCACGTTGACCGAGTTCAAGTACTCGACCCCGACCATCGAGCTGAAGGCCGACGAAAAGGCCACGCTCGAGCTGAAGAACACGGGGACCGTGGAGCACGATCTCAAGATCGACGCCGCCGGCCTCCAGGTCCTGATCCAGCCCGGCAAGACGGCGACGCGGAACCTCGGCCCGCTCAAGGCGGGGACCTACGAGTTCTGGTGCTCCGTGACCGGGCACAAGGAGGCCGGCATGAAGGGCACCCTCATCGTCAAGTAGGTGCGGCACCTGCTCGTCCCGGGCGCCGCGTTCGCGCTCCTGACGGCGCTCGGCGAGCTCCTCGTCGCCAGTGTCGACCTCCTCCCGCTGAACCCGGCCATGGCGCGCGAGGCGGTCGTGAGCGACGACGCCCTTCGTCTGCTCTTCGCGCTGGCGGTACCGGTGGGCGCGTTCACCCTCGCGGCGCTCCTCTACGGGATCTGGGCCTTCCGCCGCCGCGGCGACCCGGCCGAGGACGGCCCGCCGCTGCGCGGGCACCGCGCCGTCACCGTCGCCTGGCTCGTGGTCACCACCGCGCTGTGCCTCGTCGTCATCGTGAACCCGGGGATCACCGGCCTCGCGGCGATGGCCCAGAGCGGCGACGCCGATCTCGTCGTCGGGATCGCCGCGCAGCGCTGGTCGTTCTCTTCCTCGTACCCGCAGCACGGCGTCACCAAGGCGAAGGAGCTGGTGCTGCCGGTGAACAGGCGCGTCCGGCTCGAGCTGACCGCCGTGGACGTCGTGCACGGCGTGTGGATCCCCGCGTTCCGCGTCAAGAAGGACGCCGTGCCGGGCATCACCACTGCGATGTACGTCACGCCGACGCGGCTCGGGAGCTCCGACGGCGCGGTCAACCTGCGGATGCAGTGCTCGCAGCTCTGCGGTCTCGCGCATTCGACGATGACCATGCCGGTCCGCGTGGTGACGGACGCGGAGTTCCAGGCCTGGGTCGCGCGGAACAAGGGATGAGCGCGCTCATCCGGGCGATCGCCTGGGGCGTCGTCGGATCCGTCCTCGGCGCAGCCGCGGTCGTGATCGTCCGCGCCGCGACCGGCCAGGACCTCTTGGACTTCGGGCAGGTGACGCTCGCCGCGTATCCGCTCGGCCTCGCGGGCTGGCTGCTCGGCATCGGCGTGTGGGATCAGTGGGCCCGGGAGTGGTTCGGTCTGCCGCTCCGCCACGTGCCGCCGCACGGCTGGCGTCGCTATTTCGCCTTCACGCAGGACCACAAGGTGATCGGGATCCAGTACCTGGTGACGTTCACGGTCCTCCTCCTGCTCGCGGGCCTCTTCGCGATGCTCATCCGCATCCAGCTGCTCCGCCCGAGCGGCGCCCTCCTCGACATGAACCAGTACAACACCGTGATGGGCTGGCACGGGATCGTCATGATCGCCGTGGCGGTCGCGATGGTCATGGGCGGCTTCGCCAACTTCGTCGTCCCGCTCCTCATCGGCGCGCGCGACGTCGCGTTCCCGCGCGTGAACGCGCTGAGCTACTGGCTCGTCCCGCCGGTGGCCGTCCTGCTCCTCCTCGCGTTCCTCGCGGGCGGCTGGGATTCGGGCTGGACCGCGTATCCGCCGCTCGCGACCGTCAACGCCGACGGGCAGCTCCTCTTCAACCTGGCCATCGTCACGTTCGGCCTGTCATCGATCCTCGGCGGGCTGAACTTCATCGTCACCATCGCGACGCTGCGCGCGCCCGGCATGACGTGGGGCCGCGTGCCCATCTTCGTCTGGTCGGTCCTGGCGGCCTCGCTCCTGAGCTTCACGGTCACGCAGTTCCTCGCGGCCGCGATGATCATGGAGATCCTCGATCGCGTGGCCGGAGCGTCGTTCTTCAACGCGGCCCAGGGCGGCGCGCCGCTGCTGTACCAGCACGTGTTCTGGTTCTACTCGCACCCGGCGGTCTACATCATGGTCCTGCCGGGCATGGGCATCGTGCTCGAGATCCTGTCGCACTTCTCGCGCAAGCCGCTCTTCGCGTACCGGGTCGCGGTGGCCGGCTTCCTCGGCATCGTGGCGCTCAGCGGGATCGTGTGGGCACACCACCTCTTCGTGGCGGGGATCGGGGACGAGATGCTGCTCCCGTTCATGATCACGACGGAGCTCATCTCGATCCCGACCGGTCTGGTGTTCCTCTCCGCGCTCGGGACGATCTGGTTGGGGAAGCTCTGGCTGCGCACGCCGATGCTCTTCGCCCTCGGGTTCGTCTTCAACTTCCTCATCGGCGGGCTCACCGGCATCACGCTCGCCGACGTGCCGACGGACATGGACCTGAACAACACGTACTGGGTGGTCGCGCACTTCCACTACACGATCATGGGCGGCGAGGTGTTCGCGATCATGGCCGCGCTCTACTACTGGTTCCCGAAGATCACGGGCCGCATGTTCAACGAGACGCTCGGCAAGATCCACTTCTGGTGGATGTTCCTCGCGTTCAACGCGACGTTCCTCCTGATGTTCTGGGTGGGGCTGAACGGCATGAACCGGCGCATCGCGAGCTACCCGCCCGAACTCACCGGCGCCAACCAGGTCGTGAGCGCGTTCTCCTTCGCGCTGGGCGCGAGCTTCCTCGTGTTCATCGTCAACCTCGTGTGGTCGTGGGCGCGTGGGCCGCGAGCGGCCGCGGATCCGTGGCACGCTCGGACGCTCGAGTGGCAGGTCCCCTCCCCGCCGCCGGAAGAGAACTTCCCGCGCGCACCCGAGGTGATCGGGCACCCGTACGACTACGGCGTGACCGGGGCGGCGCACGCCGCGTTCGCCGCTCCCGCCGAGGGCGGCGGCACCCGGTGAGCCGGTGGAGCGGCTGATGGCGTCGACCGCGATCCCCCAGGCCAGCGCCACCACCGCCGAACGCCTGCGGATGCACCACGCCGGCCTGTGGCTGTTCATCGCCTCGGAGAGCTTCCTATTCGCGGCGTTCCTGTCCGCGCGCTACTACCTCGCGGGACTGGAGCGGCCGCCGGAGCTGAGCATCGTCCTCGGCCTCGCCCTCACCGCCGTCCTGGCCGCCAGCAGCGTGACCGCGAAGTGGGCGGACACGGCGCTGGCCGAGCGCGACGCCACGGCATGCGCCCGCTGGCTGGCGGTCTCGGCGGCGCTCGACCTGCTCTTCGTGGCCGGTGTCCTCGGACTCGAGTGGCCGGCGGCGTTCACCCACTTCCCGATCGGCACCGCGTACGGCACCGCGTTCCTCAGCCTGACCGGCCTGCACGCCTTCCACGTGGTCAGCGGGGCGGTCGTGCTCCTCCTCGCCGCGGCGGCCGTGAGACGGGGAAGCGTCACGCGGGACCGTCCGTGGGGCGAACAGGGCGCCGTCATCTACGCGATCTTCGTCGACGTCATGTGGCTCTTCATCTTCGCGACGCTCTACGTGCTGTGACGCGCGCCTGAGCGATCGATGGAGCTCACCCGCGAAGCGGACTACGCCCTGCGGACGATGCTGGAGGTCGCACGCGGCTCCACCGAGGTCACGACGACCGCGCACGTGTCACGGCGTCGCCTCGTGCCGCGGCCCTTCCTCCGCAAGATCGTGCCGCGACTGACCGCCGCGGGACTCCTGCGGACGCGCCGCGGCAAGCGCGGCGGGCTCACGCTCGCGCGACGTGCCGAAGAGATCGACGTGCTCGCCGTCATCGACGCCGTGAGCGGTCCGGTGGCCGTGAACCGCTGCGTCCTGCGTCCGGACAGCTGCCCGCTGCAGCCGATCTGCCCGGTCCACGAGGTCTGCCGCATGGTCCGCGACGAGATGGTCCGGCTCCTGGGCTCTGTCCACCTCTCGGACATGGTCGCGCGCGCGACCGAGCTCGAGGCGCTGCGCGCCCAGCGCTCGCGGGCCTGGTAGCGCTCGGCCGAGCGGTCCGGCGCGCTGGTACCTTGCCTTCTCATGGCAGTGGTCACCGACCGCGCCGCGATCGCCCAGCGCGTGCGGCAGGACACGCCGCGCATCCGCGCCGAGCTCGAGGCCCTCGTCCGGATCCCCTCGGTGAGCCACCCGGGTCACGACCCGCGGCACGTGAAGCGCAGCGCCGAAGAGACACGTCGGATCCTCGAGGCGGCCGGCATGCGGACGAAGGTCCTGCACCACGGCGACGGGGGGCCGGCCGCGGTCGGCTGGATCCCGGCGCCGCCCGGGGCGCCGACCGTCCTGCTCTACGCGCACCACGACGTCCAGCCGACCGGGCCCCGGGAGCTCTGGCACACCGACCCGTTCGAGCCGGTCGAGAAGGACGGTCGCCTCTACGGCCGCGGGACCTCGGACGACAAGTGCGGCGTCACCATCCACGCCGCCGCGATCCGCGCGTGGGGCGGGAAGCCGCCGGTCGGCGTGACCGTGTTCGTCGAGGGCGAGGAGGAGTGGCTCTCGCCGAGCCTCGTCCCGCTCCTCGAGGCGAACCGCGCCGACCTCCGAGCCGACGTCGTCGTGCTCGCGGACTCGGGCATGTGGCGCGAAGGCCACCCGGCGATCACCGTCTCGCTGCGCGGGGTCGTCTCCTGCGACATCGAGGTGCGCACGCTCGACCACGCGGTGCACAGCGGCGAGTTCGGCGGCGCGGTCCCGGACGCGATCACCGTCCTGGCGAGGACGCTCGCGAAGCTGCACGACGACCGCGGCAACGTCGCGGTCCCTGGCATCGCGAAGGGACCCGCCGACCCGCTGGACCTCACCGAGGCGGAGCTGCGGAAGCAGACCGGTCTGCGGCCCGGGGCGCGGCTCATCGGCGACGGGGGGATCACCGAGCGCATGTGGACGCGCCCGGCCATCTCGATCCTCGGCATCGACTCGCCGCGGATCGAGGGCTCGACGAACCAGCTCGTCCCCTCCGCTCGGGCGCGCGTCTCGATGCGCATCCCACCCGGCCAGGAGGGCGCGGCCGCGCAGCAGGCGCTCATCGACCACCTTCGCTCGAGCGTGCCGTGGGGCGCGGAGGCGACGATCACCCCGCGCAGCAAGGGGCAGCCCTACCGCGTGGACACAGCGGGGCGCGGCCACGCCGAGATGCGCCGCGCGATGCACGAGGCCTGGGGACGCGAGCCCGCGCTCATGGGCGCGGGCGGGTCGATCCCGTTCGTGTTCGACTTCGCCCGACTCTTCCCGGGGGCGGGCATCCTCCTCACCGGTGCGGGCGATCCGACGTCGAACGCGCACAGCGAGGACGAGAGCGTCTCGCTCGGCGACCTCGAGCGGAGCTGCGTCGCGGAGGCGCTGTTCTTCGGGCTCCTAGCGGGCCAGTAGCTCCGTCTCGATCCGCTCCCTGATCCGCTCGCGCGCCGCGCGGTACGCCTCCGGGCCTTTGCCGACGGGGTCGGGGATGCTCCAGTGGAGCATCCGCTTCGCGCCGGGGAACATCGGGCAGACCTCCTTCGCCTCGTCGCACGTCGTGACGACGACGTCGAAGGTCTCGCCGGCGTAGACGTCGGCCTTCTTGCTGTACTGCGCCCGGATGTCGATGCCGATCTCGCGCATCACGCCGACGGTCTCGGGCCGCAGGTGGCTCTCCGTGATGCCGGCGCTGTGCACCTCGTAGCGGTCGCCGGCGAGGTGGCGCAGCAGGCCCTCGGCCATCTGCGAGCGGCAACTGTTCCCGACGCAGAGGAAGAGGACGCGCTCCCTCACGCCGTCAGGCCAGCCGCAGCACGCTCGCCAGGATCGCCGGATCGCCGTGCCAGTGCTCGCGCACGACGTCACGGCCGACCGAGCGCGAGACGACGCGCAGGACGAGCGCGGCGACGATGACGTCGTCGAGCGGGCCGGCGACGGGGATGAACTCGGGGATGAGGTCGATGGGGGAGGCGAGCCACAGCATCCCGACGGCGACGAGGATCTTGGCGCCGAGAGGCACGCGGGGGTCGGCGAGCAGCCCCCGGAAGAGCCGGATGAGGTTCGGCAGCAGGAGGGCGAGCTCGCGTGCGAGCAGCCGGCGGCCCGCGACGAACAGGATCACGACGAGGATCGCATAGAGGAGGAGGACGGCGCCGAATGCGACGGCCCACCAGGGGACATCAGTGGTCACCGTGCTCTAGCGTATCGACGACCCCAGACGAAAGGCAGGACCAGCATGTCCGGGATCGACCTCACCCACCTCGATACCTCGGTCCGGCCGACCGACGACTTCTTCCGCTACGCGAACGGGAAGTGGGTCGAGCGGACCGCGATCCCCGCCGAGGAGCCGGTGTGGGGCGGGTTCACCGAGATCCGCGACCGGAACCTCGCGGTGCTGCGACGGATCGCCGAGGAGGCGTCGAGGGGCGGGGCGGCCACGGGGACGGTCGAGCGGAAGGTCGGCGACTGGTGGGCGAGCGGGATGGACGAGGCCTCGATCGAGGCCGCGGGCACGGCGCCGCTCGAGCCCGAGCTCGCGCTCATCGCGGACCTCACAGACCGCGCGCAGCTCCCGGCCCTGGTCGCGAAGCTCCAGCGTGGCCGCGGCGGTGCAGGGTTCGCGCTCGCCGTCCGGCAGGACCCGGGCGACAGCACGACGAACATCCTCTGGCTCCAGCAGGCCGGCCTCGGCATGCCCGACCGCGACTACTACCTGAGGGACGACCCGCGGTCGCGCCAGATCCGCGTGCGCTACGTCGGCCACGTCGCGCGCATGCTCGGCCTGCTCGGCGACGGGGAGGACGAGGCGCGCTACGGCGCGGCGACCGTCATGGCGCTCGAGACGCGGCTCGCCCTCGCGTCGATGACGCGCGTCGAGCAGCGCGACCAGTACAAGACGTACAACAAGATGACCATCGCGCAGCTGGCCGAGCGCGCGCCCGGGTTCGACTGGCGCGCGCTCTTCGGCGCGCTCGGGGCGCACGCCGACGAGGTGAACGTGCGGCAGCCCGCGTTCGTCGCCGAGCTCGCCCGCGCCTTCTCGGACGTACCGCTCGAGCAGCTGCGCACGTACCTCCGCTGGCACCTCGTGCTGTCGGCCGCGAGCGCGCTCCCGAAGCGCTTCGTCGACGAGCACTTCGACTTCCACCAGCGCGAGCTCCAGGGCGTGGTCGAGCAGCGGCCACGCTGGAAGCGGATCGTGGAGTCGATCGACCACGGCATCGGTGAGGAGCTCGGGCAGCTCTACGTGAAGGCCGCGTTCCCGCCGGAGGCGAAGCGGCGCGTGCTCGAGCTCGTCGCTGACCTGCGCGCCGCCCTGCGCGACCGGATCGGGACGCTCGAGTGGATGAGCGAGGCGACGAAGGCGCAGGCGCTGCGGAAGCTCGACGCGTTCGCGGTGAAGATGGCGTACCCGGACACCTGGCGCGACCACTCGGCGATGGCGGTCGTGCGCGGCGAGCACCTGCGCAACGTGTTCCGCGCCCGCGAGTGGCGCCTGCGGCGCGACCTCGAGAAGCTCGGGAAGCCGGTCGACCGCACCGAGTGGTTCATGAGCCCGCAGACGGTGAACGCGTACTACAACCCGCTCATGAACGAGATCGTGTTCCCCGCCGGGATCCTCCAGCCGCCCTTCTTCGACCCGGCCGCGGACGACGCCGTGAACTACGGCGCCATCGGCATGGTCATCGGGCACGAGATGAGCCACGGGTTCGACGACCAGGGGAGCAAGTACGACGCGGACGGCAACCTCAAGGAGTGGTGGACGAAGGAGGACCGTGCGGCGTACGAGTCACGCCAGGAGCTCGTCGTGAAGCAGTACGAGTCGTATGAGCCGCTCCCCGGCCAACGGATCAACGGGAAGCTCACGCTCGGCGAGAACATCGGCGACATCGGCGGCATCAAGATCGCGTGGGCCGCCTTCCAGCGCATGCTCGAGCGCACCGGGCGGCCCGCGCCCATCGACGGCCTCTCACCGGAGCAACGCTTCTTCCTCGGTCTCGCGCAGAGCTGGCGCAACAAGATCCGGGACGAGGCGCTGCGCGTGCGTCTCAACATCGATCCGCATTCGCCCGCGATCCAGCGCGTCATCGGGCCGCTCTCGAACATGCCGGAGTTCCACGCGGCCTTCGGCGGCGGTGCCGGCTCCGCGATGTGGCGCTCGGAGGACGTCCGCCCGACGATCTGGTAGGAACGGCTCTTGGGGATCGAGGCCGCCGACCGATCGCGCCGCGGCGCGATCACGGCCGAGCTCCACCCCTAGGCTGTACCCTCGGCGCCGCGCATGACGACGGACATCGCGCGGCCGATCACTCCGGCCGATCTCACGGAGCGCTCGCGTCGCGCGCTCGCGGAGGCGGAGGAGCTCATCGCGCGCATCGAGCGCGGCGGCGGGTCCGATCGCGCGGGCGTGCTCGAGCCGTACGACCAGGCGTGGCTCCTGGCCGCGACGGTGAGCGTCGAAGCCGGGCTCATGAAGGAGGTCCACCCCGACACGGCGGTGCGATTCGCCGCGGAGGACGTCAGCCGCGAGGTCACGCGCTTCAGCACGCGGATGCAGCACAGCCGCGCGCTGTACGACGCGCTCGGCGGCGTCGCGCCGGCGGGCGACGGCGAGCGCCGCCTCGTGCAGGTGGTGCGCGACGAGATGCGGCGCGCCGGGGTCGAGCTCGACGAGGCGGGCCGGACGCGCGTGCTCGCGCTGCGGCAGGAGCTGACGGACCTCGGGCTGACGTTCCAGCGCAACCACCGCGACGACGTGCGCGCGGTCGACCTCCGCCCCGAGCAGCTTGCGGGTATGCCTGACGACTACGTCCGCGACCACCCGGGGGGCGCCGGCGGGACGGTGCGCATCACGACCGACTACCCCGACTACATCCCGTTCATGGCCTACGCGGACGACGAGCCGGCGCGGCACGACCTCCACCGCGCGTTCCAGAACAGGGCGGTGCCCGCGAACCTCGAGGTCCTCACGACGATGATCAGGCGCAAGCACGAGCTCGCGGACCTGCTCGGGTACCGCTCCTGGGCCGAGTACCAGACGGAGGACACCATCGCGGGGTCCGCGGGTGGGGTGCGCTCGTTCCTGCGCGAGGTCGCGGGTATCGCGCGCGATCGCGTGCGGCGCGAGTCCGAGCGGCTCCTCGCGAAGAAGCGCGAGCGGTCGCCTGGCGCGGACCGCGTCGGCGACTGGGAGCTCTCGTACCTGCAGGAGAGGGTGAAGGCCGAGGAGATCGGCTTCGACGCGCGCGATGCGCGCCCCTACCTCGAGTACCGCGCCGTTCGACAGGCGATCCTCGACCTGAACGGCGAGCTCTTCGGCCTCGAGTTCTCGCGCTCGCGCGAGACGCCGTGGCACCCGTCCGTCGAGACGTTCGAGGTCGCCGTTGACGGGGAGCCGAGCGGGCGGATCTCGCTCGACATGCATCCGCGCGCCGGCAAGTACAAGCACGCCGCGAACTTCGGGTACCGGCCCGGCGCGGCCGGACGCCAGCAGACGCACTCGGTGCTCGTCTGCAACTTCCCCGATCCGCACACCGTGCAGGGACCGGCGCTCATGGACCACCGCGAGGTGGTCACGTACTTCCACGAGTTCGGGCACCTCGTGCACGCGCTCATGCGCGGGCGGCTCCGGTGGGCGCGCCTCGCGCGGCCCGTGGAGTTCGACTTCATCGAGGCGCCGTCGCAGTTCCTCGAGCAGTGGATCTTCGACCACGCCGTGCTGCGCCGGTTCGCGAAGCACGTCGGAACGGGCGAGCCGATCCCCGAGCGCATGGTCGCGAAGCTGCGCGAAGCGCGCGACTTCGGCCGCGGCGTGCAGACGCAGCGCGCCGTGTTCATGTCGATGGTCTCGCTCGAGCTCCACGACCACGATCCGAAGGAGCTCGACGTCATGCAGGTGTGGCACGAGATGGCCGCCGAGTGGTCGCCGGTGGAGATGGATCCGGAGGGTCGCTTCCCGGCGTCGTGGACGCACATGCCGGGATACGCCGCGGCGTACTTCACATACACGCTCTCCCGCGCTGTCGCGGAAGACCTCTCGACCGCTTTCACAAGCGGCCTGATGGACCTGACGCAGGCTCGGCGCTATCGCGACCTCGTGCTCGGCCAAGGGGGCACGAAACCTGCGCTCCGGCTCGTCGAAGAGTTCCTCCGCCGTCCGCACGACCTCGCCGCGTACAAGAGGTGGCTCGCGTAGACCGACCGTGGCGGCCGACGCGCGAGCAGCTCGAGGCGGCGCGAGGCAAAGGCGTCCGCGACGTCATCGCGCCCGCCCTCGACGTCCTCTTCTGCGGGATCAACCCCGGCCTCTACACCGCGGCGATCGGCCACCATTTCGGGCGCCCGGGGAATCGCTTCTGGACCGTGCTCCACCGCGCCGGGTTCACCGACAGCGTGCTCTCGCCGTTCGAGGAGCGGCAGCTGCTCGACCGTCGGCTCGGGATCACGAACATCGTGAACAAGGCGACGCGGGTCGCCGAGGAGCTGACGCTCGACGAGCTGCGCCGGGGCGGTCACGCGCTCGAGCGGAAGGTGCTGCTGCAGCGCCCGCGCGCGCTCGCGGTACTCGGCCTCGGCGCGTACCGGCTCGCGTTCGGCCGGCCGAAGGCCGCGATCGGCCGGCAGCCCGACGCGATCGGCACGACCGAGGTATGGGTGCTCCCGAACCCGAGCGGCCGGACCGCGACGTATCAGCTCGATGCGCTGGCCGCGCTCTTCTTGGAGCTGCGCCACGCGATCGCTCGATCGCGAGAGGGTCAGGACCGCGGGACGAAGAGGTAGAGCGACGCCGCGGAGGCGACGGCGAAGCCGAGCATCGCGACGACGGCCCGCTCGAGGACGAGGAGCACGAGGGCGTCACACTGGGGGGGTGCAGAGGAACGACATTAGGAACATCGCCATCATCGCGCACGTCGATCACGGGAAGACGACGCTCGTCGACGCGATGATCCGGCAGAGCCGCATCTTCCGGGACGACCAGCAGATCGCGGAGCGCCTGCTCGACTCCAACGCCCTCGAGCGCGAGCGCGGCATCACGATCATGGCGAAGAACATCTCCGTCCCGTACCGCGGCGTGAAGATCAACATCGTCGACACGCCGGGCCACGCGGACTTCGGAGGCGAGGTCGAGCGCGTGATGAACATGGTCGACGGGGTCCTGCTGCTCGTCGACGCGGTCGACGGCCCGATGCCGCAGACGAAGTTCGTCCTCCGGCAGGCGCTGCGCCGCGGGCACCGCGCGATCGTCGTCATCAACAAGATCGACCGCCCCCAGGCGCGCCCGAACCACGTTCTGAACGAGACGTTCGACCTGTTCGTCGAGCTCGGCGCGACCGAGGCGCAAACCGAGTTCGAGACCGTGTATACGAACGCGCTCACCGGCGCGGCCGGGACGGACCACCGGCACGTCGCCGACTCGCTCGAGCCGCTCTTCGAGGCGATCGTGTCGCGCCTCCCGCCGCCCGACGTCGACGCGAGCGCACCGGCGCAGCTCCTTGTCACCACCACCTCATACGACGAGCACAAGGGCCGCATCGCCGTCGGCCGCCTGCAGAGCGGCACGCTCCGGCGCGGGCAGGCGCTCGCCCGGATCGACCACGCCGGCGCGATCTCGACCGCCCGCGCGACGTACCTCTTCACGTTCGAGGGCCTCGCGCGCACGGAAGTGGACGAGGTGCGCGCCGGCGACATCGTCGCGATCGCCGGGATCGCCGACGCGTCGATCGGCGACACCATCGCCGACGCAGCCGACCCGCGGCCGCTGCCGCCGATCACGGTCGAGGAGCCGACGGTGAAGATGACGTTCGGAGCGAACACGAGCCCGTTCGCCGGGCGCGAGGGCGCGCACGTGACGGGGCGCAAGATCCGGGAGCGGCTCTACGCCGAGCTCGAGCGCGACGTCGCGCTGCGCGTCGCCGACGGCGACTCCCCAGAGTCGCTCGTCGTGAGCGGCCGCGGCGAGCTGCACCTCGCGATCCTCATCGAGACGATGCGGCGCGAGGGCTTCGAGCTGCAGGTGTCTCGCCCGGAGGTGATCGTCCGCGTGGTCGACGGACAACGGCTCGAGCCGTACGAGCAGCTCGAGGTCGAAGTGGCGCAGGACCTGCTCGGGCGCGTCGTCGAGATGGTCGGCCAGCGGCGCGGGGCGCTGCTCGACATGAAGTACCGCGAGGACGGGATGGTCCACGCCGTGTACCGCATCCCGACGCGCGGGCTGCTCGGGTTCCGCAAGGCGTTCCTCACGAGCACGCGCGGCGAAGGGGTGATGAACACGCTCTTCGCCGACTACGGGCCGGACGCGGGGCCGATCGCCTCGCGGCAGTTCGGGTCGCTCGTGGCGTGGGAGGACGGGGTCGCCACGACGTTCGGGCTCACGCAGGCGCAGGAGCGCGGGACGCTGTTCATCGCGCCGGGCACCGAGGTGTACGAGGGCATGGTGGTGGGGGAGCACATCCGGGAGCGCGACCTCGAGGTGAACGTCGCCCGGAAGAAGCACCTCACGAACATCCGCAGCTCGACGCAGGAGATCGTGACGCGGCTCGAGGGCCTGCGCGACCTGTCGCTCGACGACGCGATCGAGTTCCTCGCCAAGGACGAGCTGCTCGAGGTGACGCCGGTCGCGTTCCGGATCCGGAAGCGCGTGCTGTCGAAGCACGATCGCGACCGCATCGCGGGGCACAAGAAGAAGGAGAAGGTCGCGGTCGGGGGCTAGGCTCGGGACGCGAGACGGAGCAGCGCCTCTTCGCTGACGCCGAGGATCGTGTTCAGTCCCAGATCCTCGTCGACGTCAGGCCAGCGGAGCGCCGTCCCGCGGTCCTCGACGTGGCAGTTCCTCCGTTGTAGGTATCGTAGGATGAGGGTCTTCGGTCGCGGGAGTAGCTCAGTCTGGTAGAGCGCCGCCCCCCCAAGGCGGAAGTCGCGGGTCCAAATCCCGTCTCCCGCTCAGGCCCGATGCCAGCGCAGCGGCTTCGTCGCCTCGCGCTTGAGCTCACCGCGTGCTTCGAGGTCGAGCTGCACGCACTTCGCCCACCACATGTACGTCGTCCTCGGGAACGTGTCCTTCGGCGCGGCCTTCCCGACCGCCGCCATCATCTCGGCCTGCGTCAGGCCGGGCGCCTTCCTCGGCATGACCGTCAGCAGGACCTTCTTCATCGCCTCGTACTTCGCCGCACCCACCGAGCCCGAGTAGCCCGGCACGTTCGGCGTCCGCACGCTCACCTTCGGTCCGTCAGAACGGGGCGCGGTGAACACGCCCTTTCGCGGGGTCGTCCTCGCTGACATCTCGTCCTCCCGTGCGCTCACGGAAGGCTAGCGGCACGGCCGGCGCACCTATCCTGTCGCGATGCCGTCCGTCGAAGCGCTCGGTCTCTTCTGCGTCGCCGCCGTCGCGCTGCTGCTCATCCCCGGGCCGGCGGTCACGTACATCGTCACACGCGCCATCGACCAGGGGCGGACCGCCGGCCTGCTCTCCGTCGCCGGGGTGCACGTCGGCACGTCGGTCCACATCATCGCGGCGGCGCTCGGGCTCTCCGGCCTCCTGCTGTCGTCGGCGCTCGCCTTCGAGGCGGTGAAGCTCCTTGGGGCGGCGTACCTGATCCTCATCGGCGTGCGCGCGCTCCTCTCGCGATCGGAGGACCCGGCCATCCCGATCCGGCCGAGGCGACACCTCCGCAAGGTCTTCGCCGACGGCGTGATCGTGAACGCGCTCAACCCGAAGACCGCGCTGTTCTTCCTCGCCTTCCTTCCACAGTTCGTCGACCCCGCGCGAGGTGCGGTGCCGTTCCAGGTCTTGCTGCTCGGCGGGGTCTTCACGTCGCTCGGGCTCGTCACGGACTCCGCGTACGCGCTCTCGGCGTCGGCCGCCGCATCCCGGTTGCGCCGGAGCCCGGGGTTCGCTCGCGCGCGGACGCGCGTTGCGGGGGTCGTGTACGTCGCGCTCGGCGCTTCTGCCGCGGTCACCGCACGCTCCGAGGGCTGATCGCCCGAGGATGAAGAATGGACCTGACGGGCCCCCTCAGATCGCCCACTCGCCCGCGAGCAGTCGCGGGATGAGCGGCTCGAGGATCCGGTAGGTCGCGCCCCACAGTGTGTGCCGGCCCAGCCGGACGAACCGCACGAGCCAGCGACCGCGCGGGAGGTCCCACATCTCCTCGCCGCGCAGGTCCTCGCGTGCGAGATCGGTCAGCGCGACGCTCAGGACCTCGGCGATCTCGCGCTCCTGCCGCTGCCACGCTGGCGGCTCCGTCACGAGGCGCGCGAGGAACGGCGTGACGACGTAGCCCGTCGTCGTGTCGACCTGCGGGAGGGTCGCGACCACCTCGACCGAGCCACGCTCGAGGCCGATCTCCTCGTGCGCCTCGCGGAGCGCCGTCTCGCGCAGGTCCGCGTCGGCGGGCGAGTGGATCCCACCGGGGAAGGCGATCTGACCGCCGTGGCGGCCATGCTCGGTCCGCACGACGAGCACGACGTGCATGTCGCCCGCGCGGTCGCGGTAGACCGGGACGAGCACCGCGGCATCGACGCTGAGGCGCGCCCTCATGCCCGCGAGGCTACTAGCGGACCGAGATCGGCATCGTCGCCGGCAAGGCGACCTCTTCCTCGTCGCGCTCCGGATGCTCGGTCGCGCTGATGACGACGCCGAGGGCGAGCGCGATGGCGGCTCCCACGGCCGCGGACACCAGGAGCACGGAGCTCGGCGAGCGCCCCGGCGATAGCGCGAGCGGCGCCCAGGTCACGAACGTCATGTAGAGCACCGCCGCGCCCGCGACGACGCCGACCGCCGTGGCGAACACGTAGAGCGCGAACCAGCGCCGCGGCATGAACGCGTCGAAGAGGCTGCGCAGCAGGCGTGTCACCGTCCAGACGACGAGCGCCGCGACGGTCCACGCGAGGACGGTCGCGAGCGCGGCGACGTCCGCCGCGCTGATGCGCGACACGAACGTCCCGACCTGCGCGGCGATCGTGTCGGGGTCGAAGACGTCGCGCAGCGGGCCGAAGCGGTCGTCGACCGCGCCCGGACGGACGAGGTACAGGAACGCGGCCTTCGTCTCGATCGCGCGCGCCGTGTCGAAGAGCGACGTCGGCTCGAGCGCGATGCCGGTCTGCACGAACGCTCCCGGCGTCTGCTTCCCTGCGCTCACCGCGAACAGGACGGTGAGGATCGCGCCCCAGCCCACGCTGAACACGCCGCCGAGGCCGTGGATGGCCGCCGAGGTGAGCACGAACGCCGGGCCGAGGCCGAGGGGCGCGAGGACGGGCATCGCGAGCGCGGTCGCGGTCCGCTCCGGCGGTACGTCGCGCAGCCAGATCCAGAGACCCATGAAGAAGAACAGGACCGCGAGCGCGGGGACGAACAGGAAAATGCACGCGGTCTCCACGATCCACGCGATGAGGAGGGCCAGCCCGAGGTTGCCCGCGCCTCCGACGATCGCGACGAGCGCGGCGAGCGCAAGCGAGGGGGTCGTCTCGAACGCCGCGAGGGTCATGATCCCGAAGACCGGCGCGCCGGCGAGGATCGAGAAGAACGTCCGCCGGATCGGCGCCCCGTACGCCTGCAGGAACGCGACGACGGGGCTGTCGGCGCCCGCGGGCACGATGCCCTGGAGCGGCTCGGTCATGACGGCGACCCGCGTGGTGGCAAGGGCGGACCCGATGTTCTCGAGCGAGGCGAGCGCCTTCACGACGTCGCTCGCGCGCGCGTACCGGAGGCCGGGGTCCTTCGCGAGGCACTTCATCACGACGGTGTCGAGCTCACGCGGCAGCGATCGCCGGAGGTGGCTCGGCGGAACGGGCTGCCGCACGACGTGGTCACGCAGCAGGACCGATGGGTTCGCGCTCGTGAACGGCGGGCGTCCGACGAGCATCTCGTACAGCACGAGGCCGAGCCCGTAGATGTCGCTCGCCGGCGAGAGCGGCTTCCCCTCGACGCGCTCGGGCGCGACGTACATGGCGGTCGCGAAGAGCTGCGGCGTCGATGCGTCCTCCTGCGGCATGCGCGCGATCCCGAAGTCGGCGATCTTCGCGCGGCCGTCCTCCGTGAGGAGCACGTTCGAGGGTTTCATGTCGGCGTGGACGATCCCCCGCGAGTGCGCGAACGAGAGGCCGCTCGAGATCTCGGTCGCGAGCCGCACCGCCTCGGCCACGCTGAGCGGACCGTCCCGTTCGATGCGCTGCTTCAGCGACAGGCCAGGCAGATGCTCCATGACGATGTACGGGAGGCCGTCGACCTCGCCGACGTCATGGACGCCGACGATGTTCGCGTGGGACAGCTTCGCCAGCGCCTGCGCCTCGCGGACGAAGAGCTTCCGGAGACCCGGGTCGGCCGCGGCCTGCGGATCGAGGACCTTGATGGCGACGTCGCGCTTCAGCGACGCGTCGTAGGCCCTGTACACCTGCGATGAGCCACCGACGCCGATCGGCTCGACGATGCGGTAGCGCTGGTCGAGGACTCGGTCCACGGCGAGCTCCACCCTCCCTCGGGTGCTCGACGCCCCGTCGGGAGCGCCGAACATAGCACCACGGGTGGCGCCGATCGCGCGAATGAACGGCTCCGCCATTTCTCCACGACCCCCGCTGCCGCCTGCTCGTTCCCTACATGAACGAGGGGCGTCCATCGGCTGTTACGCCGAAAGACACCCCTCTGGTACCGGTAGCGTGAGGCGTTACGTCGTCGGCGTCGCGGTCGGCGTCGGCTTCGCGCCGCGCTCCGCCGGCTTCTTCTCCTTCGGCGCCGCTTGCGTGCGGACGGCCTTGTGATCCACGAACTTCGCCACCTGCTCGGTGAGGTGCGCCTTCCCCCGGTCGGCCCGCTCCTTCGTGATCTTGCCGTCGGCCACGAGCTTGTCGAGCTGCGCCGTCACCTTCTGCACGTCGTACTCGATGAGCCCCTGGCGGCTCTTGCCGGGTCGCTGGTCCGCGATCTCGCCGAGGCTCTTCCCCGCCTTCAGCTGGCCGGCGACGGCCTCCTTCGGCAGGTCGATGTACTCGATCGAGAGACGCATGAGGTCGGCGAGCACGCGCTTCAGCGCCGCCGCGGCCTCGCGGTCGCCGGCCGCGTCCTTCTTGCGCTGCTCGGCGGCCTCGCGGAACGCCTTCAGGATGGCGTCTTCCTGCGCCTGGGTGATCGTGCCGTTCGCCACGAAACGGTCGAGGACGGCTTTCGTCCCGTCCTTCGGCTTGTCCTCGGCGCTGAGGCGCGCGGTCGCGCCTGTGTCGGTGCCGGCGAACAGGCTCGTCGCGTCGGTCGGCTGGATCGAGGCGAAGGCCGCCGCGCCGGTGACCGCGAGACTGAGCACGCCCGTGACCGCGGTGGTCGCTAGCTTCGTCCTTCTCATTCATATGCGCTCCCGCGCAATGCGGGACCGCGCCTCCTGTTCTCATGCGCTCACGCGCGATGCGTGCTGTTGACGCGCTCACGCGCAATGGCGGACCATGTCCCTTGGTCGTCCACACATCCACGAGTGCCCGCTATCACCACAGATAACGCCCAGGTCTCGATGTATGACGGTCACGGGAAGGGCGATCACACAGATCTGACCTTCCGATAGGCTCTGATCGGGGTGAGGATCGCCTTCGCGGCCGCCGAGGTCGCTCCATACGCAAAGGTGGGCGGCCTCGCGGACGTCGCCGGATCGCTCCCGCAGGCCCTCGCGGCCCTCGGCCACGACGTGACGGTGTACATGCCGTTCCACGGGACGATCGACCCGGCGAAGTTCGGTATCCCCGCCGACGCCCCGGCCCGGTCGGTGCCATACGGACGTTCGCACGTCCGCGTGTCGTATCCGCACGTGAGCCGCGGCGGGGTCCGGACCGTCCTCGTGCGCAGCCGTCGCATCGGCCGGCCGACCGTGTACGGCGCGCGGGACGACGCGAAGCGCTACGCGCTGTTCGCGCGCGCCGTCGCCGAGGATCTCGCGGGGTCGAAGGCGTACCCGGACGTCGTCCACGCGCACGACTGGCACGCCGCGCTCCTCGTGCCGATGGTGGCGGGGCCGTACCGCCGTGCGCTGCGGCAGGCCGCAACGGTCTTCACGATCCACAACCTCGCGTATCAAGGGCAGACCGACGCCGCGGTCCTCGGCCTCGCCGGCCTCCCGAAGCGCCGGCTGAAGGTGGAAGCGCCGCGGCAGCTGAACCCGATGGCACGTGCGATCGCCTCCGCCGACATCGTGAGCACGGTGAGCGAGCGCTACGCGCAGGAGATCCTCACCGCGGAGTTCGGCGCGGGCCTGCAGGACCTGCTCGCGTCGCGGCGGGACGATCTCTGGGGGATCCTGAACGGTATCGACGTCGAGGTCTTCGATCCCGCGACCGACCGGCACGTCCCGGCGCGGTACTCCGTCCGCGATATGCGGGGCAAGGCCCAGGACAAGGCCGCGCTCCAGAAGGAGCTCCGGCTGGCGGTGGGGACGGGCATCCCGCTGTTCGGGATCATCGGTCGTCTCGTCGAGCAGAAGGGCATCGACATCCTCACGCCGGTCGCGCCGGACCTCCTTCGCACCGGCGCGCAGATCGCCGTGCTCGGGACCGGCGAGCCGAAGTACGAAGCGGTGTGGAAGGACCTCGCCGAGCGCCACCGGGGGACGCTCTCGCTGACGCTCGGCTTCGATGCGGCGCTCGCGCAGCGGATCTACGCCGCGGCGGACATGTTCCTCATGCCGTCGCGCTTCGAGCCCTGCGGTCTGGGCCAGCTCATCTCGTTCCGATACGGGACCGTGCCCGTCGTGCACGCCGTCGGCGGGCTCGCCGACACGGTGCGCGACGCCGACGCCGACCGGAAGGCCGGCACCGGATTCAGCTTCCGCGAGTACGCGACGGCCCCGCTCGCGGACGCGATCCGCCGCGCCGTGCGCGCCTACCGTGACGAGCCGCGGTGGAACGCGCTGCGCGAGCGGGCCATGAAGCTCGATCATTCGTGGACCGCGTCCGCGAAGAGGTACGTCGCGATGTACGAGGCCGCGCGCGAAGCGACGCGCGCGGCATGACGCTCGCAAGGAGTGAGCGAGCGAGGATCCGGCTTTGCCGGTCCGAGCGAGTCCGACAGAGCGGAGCGGCCGTCTGGCCGCAGGCCAGACGTTGAGCGGGACGGCCCGGATCGCCGACCTCGAAGAGCTCCTCGGCCGTCTTCCGGCAGAGAGCGCCGCGGCGGCCCGGCGCATCTACGACGTGACGACGACGACCGGTCGCCTCGACCCGCCACCGGAGATGACGGCGTGGGTCGAGCGGCTCTTCGGCTCGATCGCGGCCGTGCGCGAGCAGCGCATCGTCCGGGTCACCGACACGGTCACGCTTGAGGGCGCCCTGTTCAACGAGCTGCGCTCGCGCCGGCCGATGGAGGTGAAGGGCACGGACGAGGTGCGTGAGGCCATCGAGGCCTCACGCGGCGACCCGTTCTGCCGACCCGAGACCGGCACGCCGGCGGATCCGTTCGGGCGCGTGCGCGGCGACCATGGCGTCACGGCCTCGAACATCGCGAAGTACGACGGCTACCACGGCGTGCTCGTGTTCGACGAGCACGACCCGCTCGCACCCATGGACGAGGCCACGGTCCGCGACCACCTCGCGACCGCGCGTCGCTGGGCGGTCGCGGCGCTCGAACAGGACCCAGGGGCGCGCTACTGGTTCCTGATGTGGAACTCGCTCTGGCGGGCGGGCGGGTCGATCGTCCACGGACACATGCAGATGACGACCACTCGCGGGATGCACTACCCGCGCATCGAGGCACTGCGCCGGCACGCCCTCGCGTACGGCGAACGGACATCTCACGATTACTTCGAGGACCGCTGGGCCGTCCACCGCGACCTCGGGCTCGGGATCGAGGTCGGGCGTGCTCGCCTGTTCGCTTCGCTGACACCCGTCAAGGAGCGCGAGGCGATCGTCATGGGCCGGCCGGGCGAGGACGAGTCGACGCTCGCGGCCGGGATCGCGCGCGTGCTGTCCGCCTATCGCGCGATGGGGGTCGTCGCGCATAACATGGCGCTCTACCTGCCACCGCTCGCGCCGGACGGGGAGGACCGGCGAGCGGAAGAGGACTGGTCTGCTTTCCCGCCGACCGCGCGTCTCGTCGATCGCGGCGACCCCGGCAACAGGACCACGGACATCGGCGCGATGGAGCTCTACGCGGCGAGCGTGATCTCATCGGATCCGTTCAGGGTCGCCGACGCGCTCCGCACGTCAGCCTGAACGCGAACTTCACAACCCGTCCCTATTGACGGTCGCTCGGCGGCGTTCCTACTCTCCGAGCGATGGCTGAGGTGACCTTCGTCTCACGGCGGGACAACGCATTCAAGGAGTTCCCGCCGGCCTCCGCCCAGGTCGCGCTCGTCATCCCCTTCTTCGGCGACCTCACGGTGTGGATCCGCCGTCCCGACAAGAGCGGGTGGGAACTCCCGTCGAGCACGCGCCGCAGCGGCGAGACGATCATCGAGGTCGCGAAGCGCGAGCTGTGGGAGTCGGCGCGCTTGATCCCCGCCCGCCTCGACCTCCTCGGCGCGATCCGCCAGGAGACGCCGCGTCCGGTCACGTCCTACGTTTACATGTGTGACGTCACGATCTTGCCGTGGAGCTATGAGCTGCCGCAGGGCGTCGCCGAGGTCGGCGTGTTCCGCACGGACCCGCGCCCGCTCCTGACCGAGTGGATGCAGCTGGTCCTGGAAGCGGCGCTCCGCGCGCGGAGGACCGGCCTCCGCTAGGCGAGCCGGTCGCGCCCCGGTGGGACGCGCTCCGCCTCGCCATCACGGCGCTCGGATCGTTCGTCGCCGCGGTCCTCGTTTCGACGGCCGTCGTCGTCGCGCTCGGCCTCCGTGGCCGCCCGCCGCAAGAGCGAACGCCCGAGGAGATCCTCATCCTCGCGGTCCTCAGCGACGGCGCGCTCGTCCTCGTCCTGTTCCTCCTCGGCCGCCGTCTGCTCCGCGTGCGTGCGAGCGACCTCGGCCTCCGCCGGCCGTCCGTCGCGGCGCTCGCGTTCGCGGCGCTCGTCGCGGGCGGGCTGTGGCTCGCGTCGATCGCCGTGAACGCGCTGCAGGTGCGAGCGCTCGGACCGAACCCGCAGTCGCTCGTCGTCTCCGTCGGCGCGCACAGCGGTCCGGTCGCGCTCCTCATGGACCTCGCGACGGGCGCGATCGTCGCGCCGTTCGCGGAGGAGCTGCTCTACCGCGGCCTCATCTTCGGCGGTCTGGCGCAGCGCGTGCCGCTCGGGGCCGCGGCAGCCGTCAGCGCCTTCCTGTTCGCGCTCTCGCACGGGCTCGGCGTGATCGCGCCGATCTTCATCCTTGGTCTGGGCTTGGCGTGGATCTACGCGCGTACCGGCACGCTCTGGGCGGCCATGACGGCGCATGCGCTCGTGAACGCGATCTCGCTCGTCCTGCTGTTCGTGGTCCCGAGGGCGTAGTGGCCTAGGCCGTTCGGGCCGTCCGCACGGGCGGTGGACCGCGCCGCGCCTGACCTTCCGCGCTATCCGACCGGCCGCAGGCACGGGACCCTAGGCGCAGCGGTGGACGCTGAGCGACGCGAAGAGGAGCTCCTCGCGCGCTTCCGCCTGCGCATGGCGCGCGCGGCGAGCCGGATCGCCCTCATCGTCATCGCCGCGCTCGCCGCGGTGGTGCTGCAGGTCGAGCATCTGGTCACGGCCGCGCAGGTGCCGCTCGTGCTCCTCCTCGCGGCGGCTGCGGTCATCAGCCTCGCGGCCCACCGGCGCAGCCGGCCGATGGCCGCGCCGCTCCCGCTTCCGCTCCTCGCCGCCTGGGTGGCGGCGGTGCTCGCCTTCGACTCCATGGTCGTCTGGCTCCACGGCGATCCCGCGAGCGACATCTATCTCTCGTACCTGCTGCCGGTCCTGTTCGCGGCGGCGGTCCTCCCGGCATGGGGCGCCGCGCTCGCGCTCATGGCCGCGGTGACCGCGTACGTGGCGATCGTCCTCTCGCTCGACGCCGAGATGCGCCGGATGGATCTCCTCCTCCGCGCGGCCACGTTCGCGGTCATCGGCCTCCTCGGCGCGTACCTCGCGCGCGAGCAGCAGCGCGAGATCGCCGCGCGCGTGCAGAAGGAGCGCGACCTCGGCCGCGTGCTCGAACGCGCGATCTCGGCGCAGGAAGGGGAGCGCGGCCGGATCGCGCGCGAGCTGCACGACGGGCCGGTGCAGGCGGTCGCGATGCTGAGCATGCGTCTCGGGCTCGTCGAGGAAGCCGTCCGCTCGGGCGGCGCGAAGGCGCGCCTCGTGGAGGCGCGCGTCGCGCTGCGCGAGACGAACGCCGAGCTCCGGCGGATCATCCACGATCTCCGGCCGAGCGCCCTCGACGACCTCGGCCTCGTCGACGCCATCCACGACCTCACGAGCGCGCGATGCGATGAGGCCGGCGTCCGGCTCGAGTGGGACGTCTCGGGGCCCCGCCGGCGGCTGGCGGCGCCGATCGAGACCGCCGTCTTCCGGATCGCCCAGGAGGCCGTCACGAACGTCGTCCGGCACGCGCACGCGAGGTCCGCGCGGGTCGCCATCCGGTTCGAGGACGGCCGCGTCTCGGTCTCGGTCGAGGACGATGGCGTCGGCTTCGACGCCGCGCGCGTCCAGCGCGCCGGCGGCGTCGGCCTCCTCGGCATGCGCGAGCGGGCGGTGCTCGTCGGCGGGACGCTCGAGCTCGCGTCGGCGCCGCGCGCCGGCACGCGCGTGACCGCGCGGATCCCGCTCGAGGTCGCCGCATGACCGAGGGACGGATCCGGCTGCTCCTCGCGGACGACCACGCGATGTTCCGCGCGGGGCTGTGCTCGCTGCTGGCGACGCAGCCCGACCTCGACGTCGTCGGCGAGGCGCGCACCGGCGAGGAGGCCGCGAACATGGCCGCCGCGCTCCGTCCGGACGTCGTGCTCATGGACATCGCGATGCCCGGATCCGGCATCGACGCGACGCGGGCGATCTGCGGCGCCGACGCGCGTGTCCACACCCTCTGCCTGAGCGCGCACGACGACCCGGCGTACTTCTTCGCCGCCCTCGACGCGGGGGCGGTCGGCTACGTCCTGAAGGAGGCCGGCCCTCCCGAGCTCTTCGACGCGATCCGCGCGGCGCATCGGGGCGAGGCCTACTTCTCGCCGGCGTTGCGCGCATGCTCCTGAACGACCATCTGCGGCGCGTGCGCGACCCGAACGGCGAGAGCTTCGACGGCCTCAGCCCGCGGGAGCGTGAGGTCCTGACGCTCGTCGCGGAAGGGCATTCCAACAAGGAGATCGCCGAGAAGCTCTGCATCAGCGTCAACACGGTCGCCATCCACCGCGCGCACGTGATGCAGAAGCTCGACATGCACGACCGCGCCGAGCTCGTGAAGTACGCGATCCGGAGCGGGCTCGTCAAGGTCTGATCGCGATGGCGACCTAGGTCCCGCGTCGTACCGCGATAGCGTCTTCGCGCGATACCCGTTCGGTCCCCGGACGCATAGCCTCTCGATCGGTCCGGGCATGGATCGCAAGGTGCATCGATGGGGCACGCCGACACCGTCCTGGTCTTCTTCGTCTACGGCCTGGCGTCGTTCGCGATGGGCCTGGTCGTCCTCGTCGCGCTCCGCAGCGCGCCGCCGTCCCCGTTCGCCGTCAGCCTCCGCTGGCTCGCGGCGTTCGGGCTGCTGCACGGCTCGGCGCAGTGGGTCCTCATGGACCACCTCGTCCGCACCGGCGGGGTCAGCGTCGCGGGCGGCGACGCGCGGCGGGGGGCCTACCTCCTGCTCTCGGCCCTCTCGGCGATCGCCCTCGTGCGCTTCGGGGCGGACCTCGCGGGGCGGGACGGCGGACGTCTCCGTGCCCTGCGGTGGGCGCCGTGGGGCCTCGCCGCGCTCTGGGCGCTGTCGATCGGCGCGGCGCAGCTCGCGCCTCCTGAGACCGTCGTCGCGCAGGCGATGCCGCAGGGCGAGAGCTGCCTCGAGTGCCACTCGGCGAGCTCGCCGGCGTACGTGAGCGCGAGCCGCGGCTGGCTGAACGGGGTCGACATCGCGTCGCGGTACCTGCTCGTCCTGCCCGGGTCGCTCCTCGCCGCGTTCGGCATGATCCGGCAGGGGCGCCGGTTCACGTCGCTCGGCCTGGGCGGTCCCTCCCACGAGACGACCGGCGCCGCCGCGGCCCTCGTCGCGAGCGCGGTCGTCGCCGGGCTCGTCGTGCCGCCGGGACCGTATCCGCCGGCGTCGGTCGTGAATTACGCCACGGTCACGGAACGGATCGGCGTCGCGCCGCAGGTCCTGTGGGTCGTCGCGGCCGCGGCGCTCGCCGTGTTCGTCGTCCGGATGCTCGGGATCTTCGCCGTCGAGCGCGACCGGCAGCTCCGGTCCGCGGTGACGCAAGAGCGCGAACGGATCGGCCGCGAGATGCACGACGGGCTCGCGCAGTCGCTCGCGTGTGTCGGCCAGCGCTCCGCGGTCGCGCAGGATCTCCTCGCGAAGCGCGACCTGGGTGGCGCGGCGAGCGCGGTCGCGTCCATCGAGGCCGCGGCGGACGACGCCTACCGCGACGTCCGGGCATCGATCCTCGAGCTCCGGAGCGCGCAGGTCGCCCCCGGCGGTCTCTGGGCGTCGCTCGGGGAGTACGGCGAGAAGTTCGCCTTCGAGACGGGCATCGACGTGCGGCTGGAGCGCGAGGAGGGCGTGCCCGAGCACTGGCCGCCGCTCGTCGAGCTGCAGATGGTGCGCATCGTCCAGGAGGCCCTCGCGAACGTGCGACGGCACAGCGCCGCGCGGCACGCCACGGTGCGCCTGGCGCGAGAGGGTGACGCGTGCGTCCTCAGCGTCGCCGACGACGGGCGCGGGTTCTCCGTCGCCGACCAGGCGCGACGGCCGCGCCCGCACTTCGGCCTGCAGACGATGCGCGAGCGCGTCGAGGGCCTCGGCGGCACCCTGCGGATCGAGAGCGCACCGGGCCGCGGCACGAGCGTCAGCGCGACCCTCCCACGAACGGCAGGAACGGGGTGAGCACCATGGGACCGATCGGCATCCTCATCGTCGACGATCAGGCGTTGTTCCGTGAAGGCCTCGCCTCGCTGCTCATGACGCAGCCGGACATGCGCGTCGTCGGCGAGGCGAGCGATGGGGAGGAGGCCGTGACGAAGGCCGAGCAGCTGCGGCCCGACCTCATCCTCATGGACATCCGCATGCCGCGCGTCGACGGGCTCGAGGCCACGCGCCGCATCCGGCCGGTCCTGCCGAACGCGAAGATCGTGATGCTGACGATCTCCGACGTCGCGCAGGAGCTCTTCGACGCGATGCGCAGCGGCGCGTCGGGCTACCTCCTGAAGAACATGAAGGCGCGGCGCCTCTTCGAGGAGATCCGCGGCGTCATGCGTGACGAGGTCGCGCTGTCACCCTACCTCGCCGGCCGGATCCTCAAGGAGATGACGCGGCAGCGCGAGTACGAGGCCGTCGCGAAAGGGATCGAGCTCGGCCTCACCGCGCGCGAGAAGGAAGTGCTCGCGCACGTCGTCGAGGGTCTCTCGAACAAGGAGATCGGCGCGAAGCTCTTCATCACCGAGAGCACCGTGAAGCGCCACCTCAACAGCATCCTCGAGAAGCTCCACATGGAGAACCGCGTGCAGGCCGCGGCGTACGCGATGCGCACCGGGCTCGTCGACGGCCCGCCGTCTTAGCGCACGCTGAGCACCCGGGCCGGACGCGCTCGCGCGACACCGACCTTCGTCACATCTCGTCCCCACTCGGACGGGGCCGGACCGCACCCGACCACGGCCGAGCGGTGCCACGGTCGAGGCGGACCGGGACCGTCGATCTGTTCCCGTCGGACCTGTCCGTTCGATGCATCGCCCTCCACCCTGTGATGTACATCGACACGCATCACAGGGAGGCATGAATGAAGCTTCGTCTCGACCTCGTGCTCATCGCGGGGGCGGTGCTGCTGCTCGCGGTGGGTCTCTTCCTCGGCGGACAGGCGGCGTTCGCCAGCAGCTACGTGGCGCAGCAGCTCGGCGACCAGAAGATCGCGTTCCCCACGGCTGACAAGATCACGGACGCGGAGAAGACCTGGAAGCCCGGCTCCGCGTGCCTCCTCGAGTTCGCCGGGCAGGACCTCCAGAACGGGCGTCAGGCCGAGTGCTACGCGAACTACTTCATCGCGGAGCACATGGCCGCATCGGCGAAGACCGCCGGGTATCCCGGGGCGACCTACGCGACCATCGGAGCGGCGCAGGGCGCGCTCCGCACCGAGATCGCCGAGGCCAAGGCGGCCAAGAACGATGCGAAGGCCGCCGACTCGCAGAAGAAGCTCGACGCGGTCACGGCCCTCCGCGAGACGATGTTCAAGGGTGAGATGCTCCGCTCCGCGCTGCTCACCACGTACGGCTTCAGTGTGATCGGTTCCGTCGCCGGGACCGTCTCGGCCCTGAGCTACGGCGCCGCGGCGCTGTTCGTCATCCTCGGCGCCATCGCCTTCTTCCGCAGCCGCGTCCCGGCCGTCGCGGTGCAGCGTCCCGCGCCTGCGCCTGTCACGACCCGCTGAGACCGGATCCTGCGCCCTGGTGGCCCGGGCCGCGTACGCGACCCGGGCCATCGTCGTACATCGGACGATGCATCCGCGCGGATGAGCGGCGGCCGGTGTGCGCCCAATGTGCGCCGACCGGTGGATCCGATCCGGGCGGCCCGATGACTAGGTTCGCGGCATGGCCGCCGAGCGCGTGGCCGTGCTCTACGAGGGCTCGCTCCTGGCCGAAGGCGTGCGCTCCCTGCTCGACCGCATCGCCGGCCTGCACACGACGGCCATCGCCGCCGGCACCGACGACGCCGCGGAGCGCCTCGCCGCGCTGGCTCCGACGGTCGTCATCGTCGACCTCGCCGACGAGGCCTTCCGCTCGCGGACCGCCTTCGACCTGCTCGAGCCGATCCGCGACGTGCGCCTGCTCTGCCTCCACGGCGGCGATCACGTCGACGTGTACCGCAAGCGGCGCGTCGAGCTCGGCGGATCGCGCGACCTTGCCGCGGCGATCCGGGCGCCATGAGCGTCCAGCCGCGGGCCCTCCCAGCGTTCCGGCCGTCACCCGGGCAGCTCGCGGTCATCACGTTCCTCGGGATCGTCCTCCTCGCGGGGTGGCCGCTCATGCTCGTCGCGAGCACCGATCACCGGGACGTCGTGCTGGCCGTGGTCCCGGGCATCGCCGCCCTCGCGCTCGCGCGGCTCGAGGGCCCGGGAGTGCTGCGGCGCCTCGGCCTCGACCGGCTCGGCTGGCCCGACGCGTACCTCATCGCCATCTGGGCGCCGACCCTGTTCGCCGTCGGACGCGTCGCCCTGGTCCTCGCGACGGGCGCCGGACGGCTCGACGCCGACGTCGGGGGGCTCCACCCCGCGTCCGGGGCGCCACCGGACGGCGAGGCCGTCCAGCGGCTCGTCGGCGCGATCCTCCTCGTCCCGATCGCGGGCGCGTTCGCGATGGTCGGCGCGGAGATCGGCTGGCGCGCGTACGTGCTCACGCGCCTGATGCCCCTCGGGTCGTGGCGGGCGGTGACCCTCACGAGCCTCCTGTGGTGGGCGTGGCAGGCACCGTTCCGCATCGACACCGCATCCGACCGCTGGATCCTCGACGTGGCGTCGCTCCTCGTCTGGTGCGTGCTCGTCGGCGAGATCTTCGGCTGGCTCTACCTGCGGACGCGGAGCGTGTGGGCGCCGGCGCTCTTCAGCGCGGCGATCGCGGCCACGGCGTACCTGCCGACCGCCGTCCTGCGGGACCTCGCTCCCGACGCCGCGGCCTCCTTCGGCCCGGCCGCGCTCGCCGCCCCCGCGCTCATGGTCCTCATCGTCCGGCTCCGGTCGCGCGGGGAGATCGAGCCCGGCGCCTGACCGCGCATGGTCGCGCTACGCCGTGCTAACGCGTTCGAGCGGCGCAGGATCGTCGATCCGCGCGATACCCGTTGGATGTAGGCGTCCGTAGCGTGCGGATGCACGACAGGAGGACCACAGTGGTCGCGCGACGGGCGCTTGTGAGCGCGTTCGCGATCCTGCTGATGGTGGGGGCCGCGACCCCCTCCGTCGCCGACGAGCCGTTCGGCCTGCGACAGCTGCACGTGATCGTCGCGCCCGACGGGGATGGCCGCACGCTCCACGTCGTCGAGATCGCGATCCTCGAGAACCCGGGCACCGCGCCGGTGGACGCGACGGTGCGCTTCCCGCTCCCGGCGGACGCGTACGACCTCGAGCTGGGCGCGGGGTATCTCGGCCGGTCGGCCGCCGTGCCGGGGGGCATCGAGTGGAGCGGGGCGCTGCCGCCGGGCGGCACCGACCTCGTCCTCGGCTACAGCATCGACTACGGCGGCGCGTACGTCCTGCGCAAGCTGCTGCCGCTGCCGGCGGCCGCGGTCGACGTGATGGTCGAGGACGTCGGCGTGACGGTCGCAAGCCGCGAGCTGAGCGGCCCGGTCCCCGCGACCGCGGGCGAAGCGCGCTTCCTCCGCCTGAGCGGTCGGAACGTCCCCGCGGGGGCGATCCTCTCGGTCGAGATCCGGGGCGCCCTGACGGGCCGGGCGCCGGCCACACCGGCTGTCGCCGATCTCGCCGCGCCGATCGGCCTGGTGCTCCTCATGGCGGCCACGGCCTTCGTGCTCATCCGGCCGCGGCTGCGCCGCCGCGCTCCGGGGTCGAAGCGAACAGGCCAGGCCGAGCGGCCGACGGGAGCTCCAGCCGCGGACGAGGAGGTCACGGAGGAGCAGCTCGAAGAGGGCGCCCTCGCGTGAAGCGTCTCTGGCAGCTGCTCGTCTCCGTCCGGACCGCGCTCGTGCTCATTCTCCTGCTCACCGCGGGCACGCTCGCCGGGACGCTGATCATCCAGGTGCCGCAGAACATCCCGCTCGGGTCGCCCGATCACGTGCAATGGCTCGCGAAGGTGCGACCGCGCTTCGGCGCGTGGACCGACGTCATGGCGCTCCTCGACCTGTTCACGGTGTTCCGGTCGTGGTGGTACCAGGCGCTCGTGCTCGCGCTCCTCCTCTCGATCGGCGCGTGCTCGATCCACCGCTGGCGCGTCATCACGCGAGAGGTCTTCCACCCGCCGCTGCGCGTCGCGCCCTCGCTGTTCGAGCGGCCGGGGACCGACGCGGGCGATCTCGCGGTCGACGCGCGGAGCGCGGCGGCCGAGCTCGAGCGAGCGCTGCGGGCGCGGGGTCATCGCGTGATCGCCCGCGAGGGCGAGGCCGGAACGCATGTCTACGCGGACCGGCACCGGCTCGCGCGTTACGGGAGCCTCATCGGCCACCTCAGCCTGGCGATCCTGCTCGTGACGGCGTTCGTCGGATCGCGCGTCGGCTGGACGGACGACGGATTCGTCGTTCCGGAAGGCTCCACGCGCGAGCTCGGGCTGGACGGTCTGTCGGTATACGTGCCCAGCTTCGTCGCCGAGAGCTACCCGACGGGCCAGCCCAAGGACTTCCGGAGCGAGGTCGTCCTCCTGTCGAACGGCTCGGAGGTGGCGCGCAAGACGATCCACGTGAACGACCCGCTCGACCACGACGGCATCCGCTTCTACCAGTCGTTCTTCGGGCCCGCGGCGCAGCTGCGCGTGAGCGACGGCTCGGGACGCGTCGTGTTCGACGACGCCGTCGCGCTCGCCTGGCGCGCGGACGGCGACCGCCCGCTCGGGTCGCTGCGCCTCCCAGCCCAGGACGTGACCGCCTACGTCGTCGCGCCCTCGGCCGGCGGGAGAGGCGACGCCCTCATCAAGCCCGGCGAGATGCGGCTCGAGATCTATCAGGGTCGATCCGACGCGCCGGTGAGGATGGCCGCGGTCGCCCAGGGCGAGGATCTCAAGGCGGCCGGGCTCACCTTCACGTTCGTCCGCGAGAAGCAGTTCACGGGGCTGCGCGTCGCGAAGGATCCGACGGTCCCGCTCATCTGGCTCGGCAGCAGCCTGCTCGTGATCGGCGTGACGGCGGTGCTCATCTTCCCGACCCGCCGCCTCTGGGCGCTCGTCCGCGCGACGCCGGCCGGGTCGCGCGTCTCGATCCTCACCGTCGGGCGGCGGGACCACATGCAGACGGAAGAGATCGAGCGGATCCTCGCCGGTCTGACCCGTCCCGCGGGCGCGCAGACCGAGGCTGTGCCGCGGCGCCGAGGTCGAGCACCCGCGCCCGAAGCGAGGGGTCTCCCCGAGCGAGGGATCAACTAAGGAGTACCGAGATGGACAAGATGAGCCAGTACTCGCTGGTCGCGGCGTTGATCGCGCTCGGCCTCTCGAGCGCGTGCTACCTCTGGTACCTGTTCGGGAGGCGCTCGTCGGTCGCGCGTGTCGCGACCGCTGGTGGACCCGCGATGGCCGTGGACGTGGCGGTGCCCGCGAGCGAGGGCGGCGCCGGCCGCTACGGGACGCTCCTCGCGGCGAATGCGGTCGCCTTCCTGACGCTCTGGATGGTCTTCCGGTCGATCTACACCGGGCACGGCCCGTTCTCGAACATGCACGAGTTCTCCGGCGCGTTCAGCTGGGGCATCCTCACGGCGTACCTCGTGGTCGAGACGCGATACCGCGTCCGCACGCTCGGCGCCATCGCCGCGCCGGCCGCGCTCGCGATGCTCGCGTACGCGATCACGATCCCGGCGGACCAGGCGCCGCTCGTCCCGGCGCTCCAGAACAACCTCCTCCTCACGATCCACGTCGCCGTGTCGATCGTCGCGTACGGCACGTTCGCCGTGTCGTTCGGCGCGGCGCTCCTCTACCTCGTACGGACGCGCGCGCCGCAGGAGCACCTGCCGAGCGCCGAGATGCTCGACGAGATCGGCTACCGGTCCGTGACGATCGGGTTCCCGTTCATGGCGCTCGTCATCATCCTCGGCGCGCTCTGGGCCGACGTCGCGTGGGGCCGCTACTGGGGATGGGACCCGAAGGAGACCGCGTCCCTCGTCACATGGCTGATCTACGGCGCCTACCTCCACGCCCGGACGCTCCGCGGCTGGAAAGGGGACCGCAGCGCGCTCCTGCTGGTCGCGGGCTTCGCGGCGGTGCTCTTCACGTACTTCGGCAACCTGTTCCTCGGAGGTCTGCATTCGTATGCGGGTCTCAAGTGACCTCCGGCAGGCCGTCGCGATCTTCGGCGCGGTCCTCATCGCCGCGCTGGTCGTGGGAGCCCTCACGGAGCCGGGGGTCGCCCGGTCGGGGTTCGTGGGCTCCGCGGCCCCCGACGTCAGCGGCGTGACCATCGACGGGACGCCGGTCTCGCTCGCGGGTCTGCGCGGGCGGCCCGTCTGGCTGACGTTCTTCTCGAGCTGGTGCGTGCGGTGCCGCGCGGAGAACCCCGACATCGAGGCGGTCCATCGCGAGCGGAGCGCCGCGGGGAGCGATCTCGTCATCCTCGGTATCGGCTCGGGCGAGACCGCGGCGAGCGCGGCGGAGTACGCGCGCAACGCGCGCCTCACGTTCCGCATCGCGCCGGATCCCGAGCGCGCGACCACGCGCCGCTACGCCGTGCTCGCGCTGCCGACGCACTTCTTCATCGACCGTGACGGCGTCGTGCGGGACATCCGCATCGGCGTGCTCCCGCCCGAGCTGATGCGAGAGCTCGTCGCGTCGATCGGCGGTGGCGCGCCGTGACGGGGCGGGGGTGTACATCCTTCGGCGCCCTCGGGTGTGCCGATCTCGCCCGGTGGGCGCGACCAGGGTGGCCCGAGCGGCCGATGCCGCCACGGGGTCATCGCCGCGTACCGTCGCCCGCGAGAAGGACGGTCCCATGATCGCCGTCGAGACCGCGGCCCGCTTCCTCGCGGCGTGCCTCACCTTCGGCTTCGGTCTGTTCGTGGCGTCGACGTCGCTCGGGTCGATCCGCACGGTGCCGCGCCTGTGGACGCCGGCCCTGGCGCTTCTCGCGCTCCTCGCGCTCGCGCTCGCGGCCTACGGCCTCGTCGGCTTCGTGAGGGTCGTGCCGTGGTGAGGCGGATCCTCGCCGTGCTCGTGGCCGCGGCCGCGGCGTGGCTCGCGTGGTCGCTCCTGGTGTCGGCCCCCGCCACGATCGCGCACCCGCCGGTGCCGGAGCGGCCCGACGGCACGTACGACTGTGCCGCCTGCCACGGGCCCGGAGCGAAGCCGCCGTCGGCCCAGGCCGCGCCGCTCCTCCCGACCGATCACGCGACGTACGCGCCCGACTCGTGCGTGACGTGCCACACGGCCGTCGCCGGCTCGTCGCCGCTCGCCGCCTCGTACGCGAAGTGCGCGACGTGCCACGCGGCCACGGACATTGAGGCGACGCTCCGCAGCGGCGAGACGCTGAAGATCGCCGTCGACATCAAGCGCTTCCGTGCGTCGGTCCACGGGGACTTCGCCTGCGTGACCTGCCACAAGACCCAGGAGAAGGTCCCGCACGATCCGCTCACGGCGGAAGGCAAGCGTCAGTTCACGCGCGAGATGGCCGAGCTCTGCACCTCCTGCCACAAGGAGGCCACGCGCTCCTACGAGGAGAGCTTCCACGGCATGGCCGCGAAGCTCGGGGTCATCCGCGCCGCCACGTGCACGGATTGCCACACGCCGCACGCGGTCCAGGCGCCCGTGAGCTGGTCGCTCGCCGACCGCGCCGCGGCGTGCGCGACCTGCCACAGGGGCGCGACGGAGTCGTTCGCGAGCGGCTGGCTCGGGCACAAGGAGCCGTCGCCGGCCTGGTTCCCGCTCGTGTTCTGGGCGGAGAGGGGCTTCGTCGCCCTCACCGCGGTCGCGCTGGGCGTCGGCGTCGTCCACGTCGAGCTCGATCTCCTGCGCTGGTCGTGGGACCGCGTACGGCGCCGGAAGGGAGATGTCCATGACGAGGACGCGTGACGTCGTCCGCTTCGACATGCATCAGCGCGTGCAGCACATCCTCATGGCGAGCTCCTTCACCGTGCTCGCCCTCACGGGGCTGCCGCAGAAGTTCGACGACCTCGGCGTGAGCCAGGCGTTCATCGCCGCGCTCGGCGGGCTCGACTCCGTCCGCCTCGCGCACCGCGTCGCCGCGTTCGTGATGCTGTTCGATTGCCTCTATCACGCCGCGTACCTCGTCTGGCTCCTCGCGGTCCGGCGGGTGAAGGCGTTCGGCATGGTCGCGTCGCTCCAAGACTTCCGCGACGTCTGGCAGACGCTGCGGTGGTTCCTCGGCCTCACCAGGCGCACGCCGGACTTTGACCGGTTCACCTACATGGAGAAGTTCGACTACTGGGCCGTGTTCTGGGGCATCGCGATCATCGGCGGATCCGGGCTCGTCATGATGTTCCCGGTCGCCGCGACCGCGATCCTCCCCGGCGTGATCATCCCGGTCGCGTTCGTCGCGCACAGCGACGAGGCCGTGCTCGCGGTCGGGTGGATCGTGCTCGTCCACATGTTCTACGCGCACCTCTCGCCGCGAGCGTTCCCGATGGACCGCTCGATCTTCACGGGGCGCACGCCGCTCTCCACGGCGCGGGAGCACCACCCGCGCTGGGTCGCGCGCCTCACCGAAGATGCATCGAAAGGTGGATAGGGGATGGACGCGACCGTCGACATCGTGATGCGCGGACCCGCAGGAAAGGGGGCCACCCCATGACCACACGCATCCGGCCGCACCTCATCGTCGCGGCGATCCTCGGACTGGTGATCGCCGCCTGTATCGGTACGACGACGACCGAGCCGTCGGCGTCGCCGTCACCTCCCGCCAAAGCCGCCGCCGCGACGCCGGCGCCGACGCCGCCGATGCCGGTCATGGCGGCGCTCGTCAGGGCCGTCGGCGCGAAGGACAAGCAGGTCCTGCCAGAGAAGCGCGTCACGATCACCCTGCACGGCGGCTACGCGTACCACGACAACGACAAGATCGTGACGAGCGGGCTGTCGAACGCGCCCGTCGGCACGGACGTCTTCCTCGAGGGCATATCGAAGGACCCGAAGGACGTGAAGATCACGTCGTGGAAGTGGACGCTCGAGCCGCCCGCCTTCTCGAAGACGAAGCTCGACAGCGACACGGCCCAGCGGCCGCGCTTCGTGGCGGACCGCGCCGGCGCCTACGTCGTCAGGGTCACGGCCACGAACGAGAAGGGCGAGAAGATCTCGAGCCAGTTGACGGTGAACGCCGGGGTGTACGCCGGCGTCGAGACCTGCGCGACCTGCCACAACGGCAGCGTCCAGCCCGACATGGTCGGCAAGTGGCAGCAGACCGGCCACGCCCGGCAGCTCGACATCGCGTGGTCGATGTACAAGGACTACACGCCCCGCGGCAGCGACTACTGCATCCAATGCCACACCACGGGCTACAACGAGTCGGACCAGGCCCGCGGCTGGGATGACCGGGCACGCGCCGCCGGGTGGGACCCCACGAAGGGGAGCGCCCAGGAGTGGCTCGTCGGCCTCAAGACGAGCTTCGATCAGCTCATGTCGTCGCCCCTCGGCGCGCTCGCGAACATCCAGTGCGAGTCGTGCCACGGGCCCGGCGGGAGCACGCACACCGCCGTGAAGTCCTACGAGACCGGCGTGTGCGCGCAGTGCCACTCCGCGCAGCCCGCGCAGTGGGAGCAGTCCGGCCACGCGAAGACCGGACGCGCGAACCTCCGCACGGCGGAGAACCCGAACTGCGTCTCGTGCCACACGGGCGAGGGATTCGTCCAGGTGACCGTGCGCGGCAAGGAGCCGGTGTTCCCGAACATGGTCACCGAGGACAAGAAGGCGACCCTCGGGCTCCCGACGGCGATGGCGCCGGTCTCGTGCGTCACCTGCCACGACCCGCACGCGGCGACGAACCCGGGTGAGCCCCGCGCGGGCCACTCGCTCCAGCTGCGGCTCGCGGGCGAAGTGAAGATGAACAACGGCGCGAAGGTGGACGCGGAGTTCGCCGCGGCATGCGTGACGTGCCACTCGAACCGCCGCACGCCGCAGTACATGCAGGACTTCGTCGACGGCGAGCAGCAGCGCGGCACGCACGAGAACACGCAGGCCGATGTCCTCTATGGCGTCGGGGCGATCAGCTACGGCCAGGCGCTCCGGAACTCGCCGCACATCAAGTCGAAGGAGGCGTGCCTCGACTGCCACATGGCCGCGAGCCCGGTCATGGACCCGGGCCCCGACAAGAAGGTCGGCACGCGTGACGACGTGAAGGCCACGAGCGTCGGCGGCCACAGCTGGGCGATGAGCGGCACCTTCACCGGCCTCGCCAATGGCGCGCAGGTGAAGGACCTGAAGGTCCAGAACGTCACCGGCTGCAACGCGAAGGGTTGCCACGCGGGCGATCCGCTCACGAGCTTCGACGTGAAGACGGAGGGCGACTACGACGGCAACGGCAGGGTCGAGAGCGTCCAGGCCGAGGTGTCCGGGCTGCTCAAGGCCCTCGCCGAGAAGCTCCCGAAGGACGACAAGGGCGTCGTGCTCACGTCGGGCATCAGCGACAAGAACAGCACGAAGGAGCAGCGCCAGGCCCTCTGGAACTACCAGCTCGTGAACGCCGACGGGAGCAAGGGCATCCACAACCCCGACTTCGTCATCCAGCTCCTGCAGACGACCTACAGGCAGCTCACCAGCAGCGACGTGCCGAACGCGAAGATCCTTCGCTAGCTCCTCTCTGCGCCACCGCGGAACGGGCCCGCCCGTCGAGGGCGGGCCCGTGCTCATGCGGACCGGCCGCCTCGTGCGATGAGCGTGGTGCGCGCGCTCCTCGTCCGGCGCGCCTCGCTCGTCGTGGGATAGCGGTCGGGCTACACGGCTCTCGCGCGGAGCCGCTCGATCCGCTCCGCGATCCAGAGCTTGACCAGCGACTGCCGAGGTACACCGAGCCGTGCCGCCTCACGATCGAGCGACTCGATCATCCAGACCGGGATGTCCACGTTCACGCGGCGCTGCTCCAAGCCCGGCCGACGCGCTCTTGGGACGTCGAGATAGCGGGAGACGTCCTTCCCGCGGTCGAACTCCTGGTCGAACCTACTCGCCTTGACCTTCATACCATCTCTACTCATTCGCCCTGAGCACGGGCTGGCCCTGCGCGATGCGCAGCAGCGGCAGACCCGCGAGCGTGAGCGCCGCGGCGAGCGGGAAGACGAGGAAGACGTTCGCCGACGCGGCGAGGCCGCCGAGCGCCGACCCGACGACGACGCCGACGTTGAGCGGCAGGTACGCGAAGGACATCACGCGGCCGCGATGAGCGACGTCCGCGGAGGCCGCCATGATCGCGAACGAGAGCCCGAAGCTGCCCGAGCGGATCCCCGTCACGACGGTCCACAGGATGCCGAACGTCAGGAGGTCGGGAGCGAGCGCGGGGAGCGGGAAGAGGAGCGCCGTCGCCGCGAGCGACGCGAAGAGGACGCGCCACTGACCGACGCGGTCGGCGAGCCCGCCGACCACCGGGCCGGCGGCGAGCGCGGCGAGGCCCGCCGCTCCGCTCACGAGACCGACGGCCGTGCCCGGCGCATCGCCCCGGTAGAGCGCCGTCACGGCGAGCGGCATGAAGGCGAACACGGCCATCCACCCCGCGATGACCACGAACAGGGCCGGGAAGAGCACGCGCAGACGCCGCGAGCGGACGAGGAGGGCCGGCCCCTCGAGCGCCATGGCGAGCAGCGTGCGATCGCGCCGTGGCTCGTATCGGTCGTCGTACCCGAGCGCGAGCAGCGCGATCACGGCGAGCATGACGCCGACGTCGATCAGGAGCAGCGCCGGCAGCCCGAAGCGGTCGTACACCGGCCCGCCGACGAGCGGGCCGACGAACGCGCCGATCGGTCCGGCCGAGTTCATCGTCGTGATCGCGAACGCCGTCCGCCCCACGGGCGTCCGCTCGGCGAGGGTCGCGGTCATGAGGCCGGTGTTGCCGAACGCGAGCGCGGTGAGGACGTACCCGAGGCCGAATACCCACACGTTCGGCGCGAGCGCCATGACGCTCCCCGCGACGAGGTGGACGACGAACGAGCGCACGATGACGGGCTTGCGCGAGTAGCGGTCGGCGAGCGCACCCCAGAACGGGAGGAACAGGAGCCCGACGAGGCCCGCGAGCGCGAGGATGCGCGCGAGCCAGGCCGGGACGTCCGCCTCGCTCACGCCGAGCCGCGGCAGATAGAGGGGGAGGAACGCGCTCAACTGGCCGAAGAAGACGACCTCGAGGACGCTGGCGAGGGTGAAGATCGCGAGGAGCCACTGCCACGACCCGCGCGCCCGCCGCACCCGCCGAGCGTACCGAGCGCGGCGCTATCGCCGCGAGCGTCCGCTACACTCTGCCGAGACCCTTTAACGACCGGTCCTGCGAGACCGGGAAGGGAGCGGCACGTGACCGTCCTCCTGGGCGCCGACGACATCCGCCGCGCGATCGCGCGGATCGCGCACGAGATCGTCGAGCGCAGCGGCGACCCCCACGGCATCGCCCTCGTCGGCATTCGCTCGCGCGGCGACGTCCTCGCGGCGCGCCTCCGCGACGCCGTCCGCCGGCACGAAGGGGTCGAGCTGCCGCTCGGCGCGCTCGACATCACCCTCTACCGCGACGACCTCACGCGCATCGGCCATGCCCCGATCGTGCGCACGACGGAGATCTCCTTCCCGGTGGACGACCGGATCGTCGTGCTCGTCGACGACGTCCTCTTCACCGGCCGGACGATCCGCGCGGCGATGGACGCGCTCGTCGACTACGGCCGTCCGCGCGCGATCCGCCTCGCCGTCCTCGTCGACCGCGGGCATCGCGAGCTGCCGATCCGCGCCGACCACGTCGGCAAGAACGTCCCAACGCGACCACGCGACGACGTCCGCGTCCACTTCGTCGAGGTGGACGGGCGTGACGAGGTCGAGCTCGTCAAAGCGGCTCCCGGGGTAGGGGCCCCGGGATCGGGCGAGGTGGCGGTATGACCTGGCAGCGGCGGCACGTCCTCGCGACCGACGACTGGTCGAAGGAGGAGATCGAGCTCGTCCTCGACCAGTCGAACGCCATGCTCGAGGTGCTCGCGCGACCGATCCGGCGGACGCCCGCGCTCCGCGGTCGCACGGTCGTCCTCTTCTTCGCCGAGGCGTCGACGCGCACGCGGATCTCGTTCGAGCTCGCCGCGAAGGCGCTGTCGGCGGATACATCGATCATCACCGCATCCGGGAGCTCGATCGAGAAGGGCGAGACGCTGCTCGATACGGTGCGCACGCTCCAGGCGCTCGGCGCCGACATCGTCGTCATGCGCCACTCCGCCGCGGGCGCGCCCTACTTCGTCGCCGAGCGGATCGCGAGCGCGGTCATCAACGCGGGCGACGGGTGGCACGCGCACCCGACGCAGGGGCTGCTCGACGCGCTCACGCTCCGGACCGCCCTCGGCGACCTCTCCGGGAAGCGGATCGTCGTCGTCGGCGACGTCCTCCACAGCCGCGTCGCGCGCTCGGACATCCACACGCTCGTGCCGCTCGGCGCGACGATCACGCTCTGCGGGCCGCCGACGCTCATGCCGAGCGCGTGGCGCTGCGGCCAGCTGCCGGCAGGCGTGACGTTCGATGAGGATGCCGACCGCGCGCTCGACGGGGCGGACGCCGTCATCGCGCTGCGCCTGCAGCGCGAGCGGATGGACGCCGGCCTGCTGCCGTCGCTGCGCGAGTACGCCCTCACCTGGGGACTGACCGAGGCGCGCGTCGCGCGCATGCGGCCCGCCGCGCCGGTCCTGCATCCCGGCCCCATGAACGAGGGGATCGAGATCGACGCCGCGGTCGCGCACGGCCCCCGGTCGCTCATCGAGCGCCAGGTCACGAACGGGGTCGCGGTCCGCATGGCGCTGCTGCACCTCCTCGCGGGGACGCCCGCAGTGGAGGTGGCGGCATGATCGTCGCGGGCGCGCGCAGGATCGACGCGGAGGGTCGGGAGCGTACCGAGGACGTGCGCGTGGGGGAGGGGCGAGAGCGGATCGACGGCGGCGCGCTGCTCGTGCTGCCGGGCCTCATCGATCTCCACGCGCACCTCCGCGAACCCGGCTTCGAGGAGTCCGAGACGGTCGCGACCGGCGCGCGCGCCGCGCTGCGCGGCGGGTTCACGACCGTGTGCGCGATGGCGAACACGCAGCCCGCGATCGACTCGCCCGGGCTCGTCGCGGAGCTCGCCGCGCGCGGCCGCGACGCGCGCGCGGCGCGCGTCCTTCCGGTCGCCGCGATCACGCGCGGCCGGCAGGGGAAGCAGCTCGCGGACCTCGTCGAGCTCGCGGCCGCCGGAGCGGTCGCGTTCTCGGACGACGGCGACCCGGTGGACGACGCGCCTCTCTTCCGGAGCGCGCTCGAGTACGCGCACGCGGCCGGGCGGCCGATCCTCGAGCACGTGCAGGACCGTTCCCTCTCGGGTCGGGGCGTCATGCACGAGGGCGCGGTGAGCGCGGCGCTCGGGCTGCCCGGCATCCCCGCGGCGGCCGAGGAGAGCGCCGTCGCGCGGGACATCGCGCTCGCAAAGCTCACCGGCGCGCGGCTCCACCTCCAGCACGTCAGCACCGCCGGCGCGCTCGAGCTCGTGCGGCGCGCGAAGGCCGACGGCCTGGCCGTGACGTGCGAGGTGACCCCGCACCACCTTTCGATGACGGACGACTGGGTCGCCGGGTCCAGGGCGTTCGTCTTCGAAGAGGCGGGGGGTCTGAGGGGGGCCCGCCCCCCTCAGACGCTGCCGTACGACTCGGCGACGAAGGTGAACCCGCCGCTGCGGACGGCCGCAGACGTCCACGCGCTGTGGCGCGGCATCGCGGACGGGACGGTCGACGCGATCGCGACCGACCACGCGCCGCACGCGTCCATCCGCAAGGACGTCGAGTACGCCGACGCCGCCTTCGGCATCAGCGGGCTCGAGACCGCGCTCGCGATCCTTCTCATGGCCGTCGAGGCCGGGCTGGGGGAGCTCGGCGCGGTGGTGCGCGCGCTCACGAGCGGTCCGGCGCGGGTCCTGGGGATGCCGGTCCCGGATGACCTCATCCTCGTGGACCCGGCCGCGGAGTGGACCGTGACCGCTGATGCCCTGGCCTCCCGGTCGAAGAACACTCCGCTCCTCGGGAAGCGCCTACGGGGCGCGGTCGTCGTCGCGGTCGTCGACGGCGAGGCGCGCTACGGGAAGGAGCGCGTGCGTGCCGCGGCGGTCGCACGCTAAGAAGCTCGCGCAGGAGCGTCAGCTGCATCTTTATTCACCTGAGCCGTATAGTTATGCATCAGTGAGCAGAGCCGCCGTCCTCGGCCTCGAGGACGGGTCCACGTGGTGGGGCGAGGCCTTCGGCGACGCCGGGGTGGCGGCGGGCGAGGTCGTGTTCAACACGTCCATGACCGGGTACCAGGAGGTCTGCTCCGACGCCTCCTACAACGGCCAGATCGTCGTCATGACGTACCCGCTCATCGGGAACTACGGCACCTTCGACCTCGCCGCCGAATCCCGCCGGCCGTGGGTCGAGGCCCTCGTCGTGCGCGAGATCATGACGACCGAGCGCGGCCTGCCTGACCTCGACGCGTACCTGCGCGCGAACGGGGTCCCGGGCCTGTCGGGCATCGACACGCGCGCGCTCGTCCGTCGGCTCCGGAGCGCAGGCACGCTCCGCGGCGCGATCGTCCAGGTGCCGCCGCACCTGGCCGGACACGACGACATCGCGCAGGAGGCGGTCGCGAAGGCGCGCACGTCGCCGCGGCTCGCGCAGCGGCCCCTCGTGCAGGAGGCGACGGGACCGCGCCGGCAGTCCGGCAGCGGCGTCAAGGTCGCGCTCCTCGACACAGGCGTGAAGGAGAACCAGATCCGCGAGCTGACACGCCGCGGCGCCTGCGTCCGGGTCTTCCCGGCGACGTCGACCGCGCGCGACGTCCTGCGGTGGGCGCCGGACGGCCTCGTCATCACGAACGGCCCCGGCGACCCGGCCGCCATCCCGCAGGTGACCGGGACGGTGAAGGTGCTGCTCGACGCCGCGTTCCAGCGCGGATCCGCGCGGCCGCTCCCGATCCTCGGCATCTGCCTCGGCCATCAGCTCGTCGGCCGTTCCATCGGCGCGTCGACGTCGCGCCTGCGGTTCGGGCACCACGGCGCGAACCACCCCGTCCAGGACACGCGCTCCGGCCATGTCGTCATCACGAGCCAGAACCACGAGTTCCAGGTGGACGAGGCGACGATCCCCGATGCGTCCGGGTTCTACGTCTCGGCGCGCAACCTCAACGACGGCTCCGTTGAGGGGCTCGCGCATCGCACGCTGCCGATCCGCACGTACCAGTACCACCCCGAGGCGGCGCCCGGGCCGTACGACAACGAGCCGGCCTTCGACGTGTTCCTCGCCGACGTCCGCGCCGCGGTCGCGGCAAAATGAGGGTCCTCCTCATCGGCTCGGGGCCGATCCTCATCGGCCAGGCCGCGGAGTTCGACTACGCCGGGACGCAGGCCTGCCGCGCGCTGCGCGAGGAGGGCATCGAGACCGTCCTCGTGAACTCGAACCCGGCGACGATCATGACCGACCCCGGCGTCGCGGACGTCACGTACCTGGAGCCCCTCACGGCCGAGGTCCTCGAGCGCGTCATCGCGAAGGAGCGGCCTGACGCGCTCCTGCCGACGCTCGGCGGACAGACCGGCCTGAACCTCGCGGTCGCGTTGCACGACAGCGGCGCGCTCGAGCGCCACGCGGTCCGCCTCCTCGGGACGCCGATCCGAGCCATCAAGCAGGCCGAGGACCGCGAGGCGTTCAAGCAGCTCCTCATCGACATCGGCGAGCCCGTGCCGGAGTCGACGACGGCGGAGAGCGTGGACGACGCGCTCGCCTTCGCCGCGACGATCGGCTACCCGCTCGTCATCCGCCCGGCGTTCACGCTCGGCGGGACGGGCGGCGGGTTCGCGCGCGACCGGGACGAGCTCGTCGCGCGCGTGGAATACGGCATCGCCGCGTCGCCCATCGGCCAGGTGCTCGTCGAGCGCAGCCTCGCCGGCTGGAAGGAGATCGAGTACGAGGTCATGCGCGACGGCGCCGACGCGTGCATCACCGTCTGCAACATGGAGAACATCGACCCGATGGGCGTCCACACGGGCGACTCCATCGTCGTCGCGCCGTCGCAGACGCTGTCTGACAAGGAGTACCAGCAGCTGCGCTCGGCCTCGCTTCGGATCATCCGCGCGCTGGGCATCGAGGGCGGCTGCAACGTCCAGTTCGCGATGCACCCGGAGCGCACGCCGGCGGACCACCCGGACGGGCGCGTCCCGTACCACGTCATCGAGGTGAACCCGCGCGTGTCGCGATCCTCGGCCCTCGCGTCGAAGGCGACAGGCTACCCGATCGCGCGCGTCGCGGCGAAGATCGCCATCGGCAAGCGTCTGCACGAGATCCCGAACGCGGTGACGAAGCGGACGACGGCCGCGTTCGAGCCGGCGCTCGACTACGTCGTCGTGAAGATCCCGCGCTGGCCGTTCGACAAGTTCCCGGCCGCCGACCGCCGGGTCGGCACGCAGATGAAAGCGACGGGCGAGGTCATGGCCATCGACCGCACCTTCGAGGCGGCGTTCCTCAAGGCGCTGCGCTCGCTCGAGATCAAGGGGCAGGGCCTGCTGTGGGAGCCGCCGCAGTGGGCGGCGGTCCGCGATCCCGTCGAGCTCGTCGACCGCGCGCTCACGGGCCCGCCGACCGACGACCGCCTCTGGCGCGTGTTCGCGGCGCTGCGGCGCGGCGCCGAGGTCGCGCGCATCCACCAGGCGACGGGCATCGACCGGTGGTTCCTCGAGCGCTTCCGCGGCATCGTCCGCGCGGCCGACGAGATGCAGGGCACGACGCCGACGCCGACGCTCCTGCGGCGGGCGAAGCGGACCGGCTACTCCGACGCCGACATCGGCGCGCTCACGGGCCTCCTTGCGGCCGACGTCCGGCGCCTCCGCGAGCAGTGGGGGATCCTCCCCGTGTACAAGATGGTCGACACGTGCGCCGCGGAGTTCGAGGCGGTGACGCCGTACTTCTACTCGACGTACGAGCAGGAGAACGAGGCCGCACCGCTCCCGGGAGAGAAGGCGATCTTGCTCGGCTCGGGGCCGATCCGCATCGGGCAGGGGATCGAATTCGACTGCTGCTGCGTGCAGGCCGCGGGCTCGCTCGCGGCGCGCGGTGTCGCGTCGATCATGGTGAACAGCAATCCCGAGACCGTCTCGACGGACTTCGACGCGTCGACGCGCCTCTACTTCGAGCCCCTCGACGAGGAATCTGTGGCTGAGGTCATTCGGAACGAGTCTCCGGGGGGCTCTGCCCCCCCGAGCGCCCCCCCGGTCTTCCCCCAGTTCGGCGGCCAGACCGCGCTCAATCTCTCCGAGCGGATCGAGGCCCTCGGCGGGCGCATCGCGGGCACGAGCGCCGATGCCATCGGGCTCGCGGAGGACCGCCGTCGCTTCCACGAGTTCGCCGATGCGCTCGGCATCCCGCAGCCGCCCGGCGGGACCGCGGACTCGCTCGCCGACGCGATCGCCATCGCCGAGCGGATCGGGTACCCCGTGCTCGTGCGGCCGTCGTACGTCCTCGGCGGCCGGGGGATGGAGATCGCGTACGGGCGCGAGGACATGGAGCGGTACTTCGCGAGCGCGCTCGACGCCGGTACGGGGCGCGTGCTGGTCGACAAGTACGTGCGCGGCCGCGAGGTCGAGGTCGACGCGGTGTCGGACGGCACCGACACGCTCGTCGCCGGGATCATGGAGCACGTCGAGCGCGCGGGCGTGCACTCGGGCGACTCGTTCGCGGTGTACCCGGCGCAGGAGCTGTCGGAGGCCGAGCGGCGCGAGCTCGTGTCCCTCACGCGGCGGATCGCCGCTTCACTGCCCGTGAAGGGCCTTCTGAACATCCAGTTCATCGTCGCCGATGAGGCGGGCGTTGCCCCCCTCAGAGCGTATGAAGCGGGCTCCGCCCCCCTCAGACCCCACGGCTCGAGCGCCTCGAGCGCCACGAAGATCTATGTCCTCGAGGTCAACCCGCGCGCGAGCCGCACGGTGCCCTTCCTGACGAAGGTCACCGGCGTGCCGCTCGTGCGGCTCGCGGTCGCGATCGGCCTCGGCTCAACGCTCCGCGCCGAGGGCTACGCGCGCGACGACGGTCTCTGGCCCGAGGACAGCCTCATCGCCGTGAAGGCGCCGGTCTTTTCGATGGCGAAGCTGCTCGACGTCGACACGTTCCTCGGTCCCGAGATGAAGAGCACGGGCGAGGTCATGGGCATCGACCGCTCGTTCGCGCCCGCCCTCTGGAAGTCGCTCGTCGCGTCCGGCATGGCGCCGCCGCCCTCGGGGAAGGTGGTCATCACCGTCGCCGACAAGGACAAGCCCGAGGCCGAGCGGATCATCGAGGGGCTGCACTGGCTCGGCTACGAGATCGTCGCGACGAGCGGGACCGCGCGCCTCGCGCGCTCGCTCGGGGTCGAGGTCACCGAGGTCCCGAAGCTCGCCGAGGGCGACCAGACGATCCTCCAGGTCATCCGCTCGGGCCAGTGCGCCGCGGTCATCAACACGCCGACGCTCGGGCGGACGGTCGACCGCGACGGGTTCCTCATCCGTCGCGCCGCGGTCGAGGCGCGCGTGCCGTGCCTCACCTCGCTCGACACGGCGCTCGCCGTCGTCACCGCGCTGCGCGCGAGCGCGCTCCACTACGACGTCGCTCCGCTCTCGGCCTATCGCGCCGGCGCGACGACGGGTACGGCCCAAGCCGTCTCCTCGCCGGGGGCTCCGCCCCCTTCCACCCCCGTGGCGAGCGCGGATTAGCGGTGCGCACGGCGGGCCGCGTTCTCGCGGTGCGAGCATCCGTCCGGTGATCCTCGAGACCGGACGCGTCGTATCGATCGAGCCGGTCGCCGAGCTCGGCACGGTGCTGGTCATCAGCGCGCCGGGGATCGCGTCGCGGGCCCACCCGGGGCAGTTCGTGCACGTCCGCCCCGGCGAGCGCTTCGACCCGCTCCTGCGCCGGCCGTACTCGTTCCACGGGATCGACCGCCGCGCCGGCGAGATCGAGCTCATCGTGAAGCCGCTCGGCCCGGGGGGCGAATGGATCGCCGCGCGCCACCCCGGCGATGCGCTCGACCTCCTCGGCCCGCTGGGGACGTCGTTCGTGATCCACCGTGCGACGACGCACCTGCTCCTCGTGGCCGGCGGAACGGGGATCGCGCCGATGAAGGTCCTCGCGGAGCAGGAGTCGTCGCGGCGCAACGTCACGCTCGTCATGGGCGGCCGCACGATCCACCACCTGTGGCCCGCGCACCGGCTGCCGCCCGCGGTCGAGTACGTGACGGCGACCGAGGACGGCTCGTTCGGCGTGGATGGCCGCGTCACGGACGCGCTCCCGCGCTACCTCGAGTGGGCCGACCAGGTGTGCGCGTGCGGCCCGTGGCCGATGCTCGCGGCGCTCGGCCGGATGCGCGGCGAGGCCGCGCGCGCGACCCACGTCGTCCCGGGGCGCGACGTCCTCATGGACGCGCAGATCGCCGTCGAGCAGCACATGGGCTGCGCGATGGGCGTGTGCCGTGCGTGCGTCATCGTGACTGCCGACGGCAACGCGCGCGTCTGCCGCGAGGGGCCGGTGTTCTCGCTCGGCGACGTGCGCTTCGAAGGAGGGGAGCCCGCCACCGTGGGCCTCATCGCCTGATGCCCTGGCGTAGCCCGAAGAAGCGCGTCGAGCGCGCGAGCGACATCCGGCGGTCCGAGGAGGAGATGCTCGAGGAGAAGGCCGAGCACGCCGAGGAGGACGAGGCGGTCGAGCTGGCCGCGCTCGACGGCGCGTCGATCGTCGAGGCGGCGACGGGCGAGCCGGACGAGACGCGTGCGCCGAGCGATCTCGCCTCGAAGCTCGGTGAGGCTGTCGCAGGGATGGAGCTCCGGCCATCAGGGGTTCCCGACCCCGACGTTGCCTCGGGTCGGGACGCGTCTCGCGCTCGGTCGCTCGCTCGCGCGCCGGTCTCGGGCGGCACCATCTCAGTGGGATCCCCTTCGGCGGCGCGCGCTCGGCTCGCTCCCGTCGCGCGAGACCGCGCCCTCCCCTCGACCTCGGGGTCGGGGGCCCCATGGCCGGAGCTCGGCGTCGATCTCGAGGTCGAGGCGGCGCGCGGCCTTCGCCTGAAGAACCCTGTCCTCACGGCGTCGGGCACGTTCGGGCAGGGCGTCGAGTACGCGGAGCTCATCGACGTGAGCCGGCTCGGCGCGATCGTGAACAAGGGCACGACGCCGAAGGAGCGACCGGGCAATCCGCAGTACCGCATCGCCGAGACGCCGTCGGGGATCCTCAACTCGATCGGCCTCGAGAACCCGGGCGCCGCCGCCGTCGCGAAGAAGTACGCGAGGGCGTGGGCGGAGCTCGGCGTCCCGGTGATCGTGAACGTCGCGGGCTACTCCGTCGGCGACTACGTCGCGGTCGTGCGCGAGATCGAGGGGACGCCCGGCGTCGTCGCGTACGAGCTGAACGTCTCGTGCCCGAATGTGACGGGCGGGATGCTGTTCGGCTGCGACCCCGGGCTCGCCGCGGAGGTGACGCGTGCGGTGAAGGCGGAGACGGACCGGCCGGTGATCGTGAAGCTCACCCCGAACGCGCCCGACGTCGTCGCGGTCGCGCGCGCCTGCGAGGAGGCCGGCGCCGACGGGCTCACCGCGATCAACACCGTGCTCGGGATGCGCATCGACATCACGAAGCGCAGGCCCATCCTCGGGACCGGCAGCGGCGGCTTGTCGGGACCCGCGATCCGCCCGATCGCCGTCCACATCACGTACCAGGTGGCGCAGGCTGTCTCGATCCCGATCATCGGCGCGGGCGGCGTGACGTGCGCCGAGGACGCGCTCGAGTTCCTCATGGCGGGCGCGTCCGCCGTGCAGGTCGGCACGGCGACGTTCGCGGACCCGCTCGCGCCGATCATGGTGGTCGAGGGTCTCGCGCGGTTCGTGCGCGAGAACGGCCTCGCGTCGATCCGCGACATCATCGGCGTGGCGCAGCGAACGAGCTCGCGCGAGCCGGAGATGGAGGAAAGGGAATGAGCGGCACCACGCTCGCGCCGGTCACGGAGGAGATGCGCGCCTCGCTCGAGGCCCGCCTCGCGGCGCTCGAGCATGCCCGCGCGCTCGTCGGTCTCCGAGGGGTGGCGTAGGATCTGCTCATGCAAGGCACGGTCGATCCTCGACGAATGGGCCTCACATATCTCGAAGGACGTGTCCGCGGGCCGGCAGGGGAGACGACCGTGACGTTCCTCGTCGACAGCGGCGCGCAATTCACATTGCTGCCGCACGACGTGTGGACCACGATCGGGATCATCCCGAAGCGGATGAAGGACTTCGCGCTCGCCGACAACACCGTCATCCGGCGCGCCATGTCGGAGTGCTACGTCGAGTTCGAGTTCGGCGATGGGCACACGCCGGTCATCCTGGGCGAGCCCATGGATACCGTGCCACTGCTCGGTGTGCTCACCATCGAGCAGTTCGGCCTGGTCCTTGACCCGATCCGCCGTTCACTTCAAGAGGCGCGCAACCTCCTGATGCGCATCTCGGCCTGACCGCTATGGCGCGGGGGCGCCGGACCTGAACCACCGCGCGATGAGCTCGCGCTCGGCGTCGGTCATCCCCGTTTGGTTCCCGAGCGGCATGACCCGCGTCACGACGACCTGCTGGTAGATGCGGCGCGCGTTCGCGCGCGCCTGATCGCCCGACTCCAGGACGAGGCCCTTCGGCGGGCTCGTGATCCCGGGCTGCGTCGGCGCGCGCGCGTGGCACGGCGTGCAGCGCGCGGTCACGACCTTCGCGACCTCGGCGCGCTCGAGCGGATCGAGCTGTGCCGACGCGGCCGCCGCGAACGGCGGCGCGATCAGGACCGCGACGCCGAGGGCCAGCGCGCCCGCGCCCGCGAGGATCCGCCGATCCGTGCGTCCCTCATGCCGGAGGTTGAGGAAGTGCTGCGCGGTCGCGCCCGCGGCCATGAGGCCGAGCAGGACGACGGGCGCCAACTGGTGCCCGTACGTGAACGGGAAGTGCTGGCTGATCATCGCGAAGAGGACCGGCAGCGTGAGGTAGTTGTTGTGCACAGAGCGCTGTTTCCCGCGCGCACCCCAGCGCGCGTCCGGGTCGCGCCCGGCCTCGCGCGCCGCGACGAGCTCGCGGTGCCCGGGGATGATCACGAAGAGGACGTTCGCCGCCATCCACGTCCCGAGCGTCGCGCCGGCGTGGATCCACGCGGCGCGTGACCCGAAGAGCGCGCTCGCGGCGAGGACGGCGAGGACGACGAGGACCGCGACGGCGGCGGCCTGCGCGCGTGGCCGTGCCTCGAGCGCGTTCGCCACCCGGTCGTAGGCGACCCAGCCGATCCCGAGCAGCGCCAGGCTCGCCGCGACCGCCTGCCACGGCTCGAGCTCCATGACGACCGGGTCGATGAGGAACGCGTAGGGATCGAGGTAGTAGAGGAGGACGAGCAGCGTGAAGCCGGTCAGCCACGTGAGGTACGCCTCCCATTTGAACCAGCGCAGCGTCTTCGGGATCGGGTTTGGCGCGAGGCGGAGCTTGTCGATCCGGTAGAAGCCCCCGCCGTGGATCTCCCACGCCTCGCCGAGCACGCCGGGCCGAGCGCTCGGGATGAGCCCGAGGTCGAGCGAGATGAAGTAGAAGGACGTCCCGACCCAGCCGATCGCGGCGATGAGGTGGCCCCAGCGCACGAGGAGATGGATCCAGTCCCCGACGTACGCCGCGAGATCCGCGGTCACTGGCGGGTGGGGGTGGCAGGGGGCGAAGCCCCCTGCGAAGAGCGGGACGAACGATCGCGCGCGATCGCGAGGAACTCGTCCCTGCCGGTCGCGAGCTCCTGCTCGCGCGTCCGTCGCAGGCGGCGCTCGAGCACCGGGACGATCTCGGCCTTCGACCGGCCGCCCACGAACACGACGAAGCGGAAGCCGAACCGGTGCTCATACGCGTCGTTCAGCTCGGCGAGGCGACCGAGGACCGCCTCGTCGTCATCGGCTCCCTGCTCGCGGAGCGAGTCCGCGGACAGCGTGCCGCGGTCCGCGCCGATGCGGGGATGCGCGTCGAGGACGGCGATGAGGTCGCGCTCGGTCATCGCCTCGAGGAGCGCGCTCGCCAGCGCGATCACGGCGTCCGGCGACGAGAACGGCGCCTCGGCCGCGAGCCGGTCGACGAGCGCGAGCGCCCGTTCGAACGCCCGCCGGACCTCCTCGGCCTCAACTGCCACGGTATGACGCGATGCCGTACGGCGAGAGGAGGAGCGGGATGTGGTGGGGACCCTCCGCGATCGCGACGTCGAGCGCGACGCGCCTGAAGAACGGCGACGCCACCTCGAACACGAGCCGGTACGTCCCGGGCGCGAGGTCCGCCGCGAGCTCGCGGATGCGCCCGTCGGCGTCCGTGGTGCCGCTCGCGACGACGACGTCGCCGCGCGCGAGCGACACCTTCACGCCGGACGCGGGCCGTCCCGCGGCCGTGTCGAGCACGTGCGTCGAGATGGTGCCGGCCATGAGCGCGGGTATCGTACCGGCGGCATGCGCACCATCCGCGTCACCGCGGGCCGTTCCACCTTCCGCGGCCGTCTCGAGGAGCAAGCCGCGCCCCGCACGTGCGCGGCGTTCCTCACGCTGCTGCCGCTGCGCGATCACCTCATCCACGCGCGGTGGAGCGGCGAGGCGATGTGGGTGCCGATGGGCGACAGCCTGCTTGACATCCCATCTGAGAACGCGACGAGCCATCCCGCGCCCGGCCAGCTCCTCCTCTATCCCGGCGGCGTCTCCGAGATGGAGATCCTCGTGCCCTACGGCTCGGTGCTCTTCGCGAGCAAGGTGGGCCAGCTCGCGGGCAACCACTTCCTCACGATCACCGACGGTCTCGACGAGCTCGCCGAGCTCGGCCGGCGCACGCTCTGGTCGGGCGCCCAGGACATCGCGTTCGAGGAAGCCTGAGATCCCCCCGGCCGACCTCGCGATCCGGAAGGGGCGCCTGGTCCTCGAGGACGGCATCGTCGAGCGCGACGTCCTCGTGCGCGACGGCCGCATCGACGCGATCGTCGAGCCGGGCGAGGGGCGCGCCGCCAGCGAGATCGACGCGACCGGACTCGCCGTCATGCCCGGCGCCGTCGACGCGCACGCCCACCTGAACGAGCCGGGCCGCACCGAGTGGGAGGGCTGGGACGCTGGGACCCGCGGCGCCGCGCTCGGCGGCATCACGACCGTGTGCGACATGCCGCTGAACTCGATCCCGCCCACGCTCGACCGGGCGGCATTCGACGCGAAGCGCGATGCCGCCGCGCGCTCCGCGCACGTCGACCACGCGCTCTGGGGCGGCCTCACGGGCGCGAGCGCGCCGCGCCTGCGCCGCCTCGCGGCGCGCGGTGCGGTCGGCGTGAAGGCGTTCCTCGTCCCGAGCGGCGTCCCCGAGTTCCCGCATCTCCCCGCGGACACGCTCGCGGCGGCGCTCGCGGCGGCCACGCGAGCGGGCCTGCTCGTCGCCGTCCATGCGGAGCCCGAGGCGCGCGCCATCGCGCGGGTCGCGCGGGCGGCCGCCGCGACGGGTGCCCGCGTGCACGTCGTCCACGTCGGGAGCGCCGCGGGCGTGCGCGAGATCGCCCGCGCCCGCGCACGCGGGGTCGCGATGACCGCCGAGACGTGTCCGCACTACCTGGCGTTCACCGCCGCCGACGTGCGTCGCGTCGGGCCCGCGCTGAAGTGCGCGCCGCGCATCGGCGCGGCGAGCGACCGCGAGGCGCTGTGGCGCGCGGCGCTGCGCGGCGACCTCGACCTCGTTGCCTCCGACCACTCGCCGTGCCCCGCCGCGCTGAAACAGAAGGACTTCGACGAGGCGTGGGGCGGGGTCGCGGGGATCCAGACGTTCCTGCCGGCCCTCTGGACCGAGGGCCGGAAGCGCGGTCTCACCCTCGCGCGCCTCGCGTGGCTCACGGCGACCGCGCCGGCGCGGCTGGTCGGGATCGCGCGGCGCAAGGGCGCCCTGCGCGTCGGCGCGGACGCCGACCTGGTCCTGTTCGATCCCGACCGGCGCTGGACGCTCCGTCGACAGGACGTCCAGACGCGCAGCGCCATCAGCCCCTACGTCGGCCGCCGCTTCACGGGCGCGGTCGCGCGCACGATCGTGCGCGGGAAGACGGTGCAGAAGGATGGCGAGATCGTCGGCGGACCCGGCTGGGGGCAGCTCGTCCTCCCGTGACCATCCTCATCGGCGGCGGGACGCTGCTGCCGATGGCCGACGGCCCGCGCGCGATGCGCGGCGACCTCCTCATCGAGGGTCGCCGGATCGCGGCGATCGGCGCGGTCGCGGCGCCGCGGGACGCGCAGGTCGTCGACGCGAGCGGCTGCTTCGTCCTGCCCGGCCTCGTGCAGACGCACGTCCACCTGGTGCAGACGATCTTCCGCGGGCTCGCCGAGGACCTCTCGCTCCTTGACTGGCTCGGGACGCGCGTCTGGCCGCTCGAGGCGGCGCACGACGAGGCGTCGCTGCGCGCGAGCGTGCGGCTCGGGATCCTCGAGCTCCTCCTCACCGGCACGACGACCGTGCTCGACATGGGCACGACGCACGGCGGCGACGTCGTCATGGACGAGATCGCGCGCTCGGGGATCCGCGCGCGCGCCGGCGAGGCGATGATGGACACCGGCGAGCGCGTCCCGCGCGGCCTGCTGCGATCCACGCAGGCCTCGCTCGACAGCGCCGCGTCGCTCGCCGCGCGCTGGGACGGCCACGACGACGGACGCCTCCGCTACGCGTACGCGCCCCGCTTCGCGCTCACGTGCACGCGCGAGCTGCTCGAGGCCATCGCGGACCGCTCGCGAAAAGGCGGTCACCTCGTGCACACGCACTCCAACGAGAACGCGGACGAGCGCGTGCTCGTCGAGCGCGCGACGGGACGCGCGCCCGCCGCGTACCTCGTCGACACGGGGATCGCGTCCGAGCGGGCGGTCCTCGCGCATGGCGTGCACCTTGAACCCGCCGAGGTCCGCGCGCTCCGCGAAGCGGGCGCGGCCATCGCGCACTGCCCGTCCTCCAACCTGAAGCTCGCGAGCGGCGTCGCCGACGTCGTGGCCTTGCGCGAGGCCGGGATCACGGTCGGGATCGGCGCGGACGGCGCCGCGTGCAACAACCGGCTCGACGCGCTCGAGGAGCTGCGGCTCGCCGCGCTCCTCGCGCGCTCGAAGCACGGGCCAGACGCGCTCGGCGCGTGGGACGCGCTGCGCATGGGCACGGTCGACGGCGCGCGGTCGCTGCGCGCGGAGGACGAGTTCGGGTCGCTCGAGGTCGGCAAGCGCGCGGACGTCATCGTCCTCGATGGAGCCGCGCTCGCGCCGGGCGGCGACGAGGCGACGCGGATCCTCTACGGCGGCGGCTCCCGCGCGGTGCGTGACGTCATCGTCGACGGCCAGCTTTTCGTCCGCGACCGCGTCCCGACGCGCATGGACCCGGCCGAGGTCCGCGCGCGCGCCGCCGAGGCGCTGCCCGGGCTCCTCTCCAGAGCGGGTCTCCGGTGATCCTCCAGAGACTCAGAGTTATGAGTATGATAGACTCATTCGAATGAGTAAGCGTCTTCAGGTCCTGCTCGAGGAGGCCGAGTTCCGCGAGATCAAGCGGCTTGCACGATCGCAACGGCTTTCGGTCGCCGCTTGGGTCAGGCAGGCGCTCCGCTCGGCGCGCGCCCCGGACGTGGCCGGTCCAGCACAGAAGTTGGAGGTCATCCGAGCCGCTGCACGGCATGCATTCCCGACGGCCGAGATCGACGAGATGCTGGCGCAGATCGAGCGCGGCTATCTGCGGAGCAGCGGCGCGTGATCCTCATCGACTCGAACATCCCTATGTACCTGATCGGCGAGTCCCACCCGAACAAGGGGCTGGCGCGTCAGGCGCTCGAGCAGGCGGTCGCCGCAGGCGAGCGCCTGGTCACGGACGCGGAGGTCCTCCAGGAGATCCTCCACCGCTACGTCGCCATCGCACGTCGGGCTGCCGTCCAGCCGGCGTTCGACGCGCTGCTCGGGGTCGTCGACGACGTCCTCGCGATCGAGCGTGCTGACGTCGAGGAGGCGAAGTTGCTTCTGCTGACGTCGGAGGAGCTCTCTGCGCGCGACGCCGTCCACGTCGCGGTCATGCGCCGCCGCGGGATCTCCAGGATCATGAGCTTCGACCGTGGTTTCGACCGGATCCCAGGGGTCATCCGGGTCAGTGAGTAGGCCGTGAGCGAGCTCCACCAACTGCTTGCGCAGCGCGTGGTCGAGTTGAAGTCCGCGAAGAGAGTGACCATCGCGGTGAAGATCAAGGACATGCTGGGCGAAGAGCTGCTCGTCACAGCCGAGGTCTGACCTCGGCCATGGACGTCGAGATCGCGCGCACCCTCAATGACGCGCTCGCGTATCTCGCCGAGCGTCCGGACGCCGAACCCATCGCGGGCGGGACCGACCTCATGGTCGAGATCAACTTCGGCCGCCATCGACCGACGGACGTCGTCGCGATCGACCGCGTCGAGGAGCTCAAGTCGGTCTCCGTGAACGGCCACGTCCGTGTGGGAGGCGGCGTGACGTACGCGCGCATGCTCCGGGAGGAGATCCGCTCGGTCGCGATGCGCGCGGCCGCGCGGACCGTCGGCTCGCCGCAGATCCGCAACGCGGGGACGATCGGCGGGAACCTGGGGACGTGCTCTCCCGCGGGCGACACGCTCCCGGTACTCGCGGCCCTCGACGCGGCCGTCGTCCTGCGATCGCGGACGGGCGAACGGCGCATCCCGTTCGCGGAGTACATGACCGGGCCGAAGCGCAGCGTCCGCCGGCCCGACGAGCTCGTCGTCGCCGCGGAATGGGACGACGCCGGCGAGGCGCAGGTCTTCATGAAGGCGGGGACGCGGAACGCGATGGTCATCGCGATCGCGAGCCTCGCGCTCGTGATCGACCGCAGGCGCGAACGCGTCGGCATCGCGCTCGGATCCTGCGGCCCGACGATCATCCGCACGCGCGACGCCGAGGCGTTCGCGACGTCGCTGCTTCACGAGGCCGGCTGGGACCGCCCACGCGTCCCGAGCGACGCCGCGCTCGCCGAGCTCGGCGCGCGCGTGAGCGCTGCGGCGCGCCCGATCGACGACGTCCGCGGCACGGCGGCGTACCGGCGGCACGTCGTCGGCGTGATGGCTCAGCGCGCGTTCGCGCGCGCCGCTCTCGTCGCATGAGGCTCACGCTGCGACTGAACGGCGCGTCGCGCTCGGCCGACGTCGCACCGCACGAGTCGCTGCTCATGGCGCTGCGCGAGCGCTTCGTCCTGCCGGGGAGCAAGAACGCGTGCGAGCAGGGCGAATGCGGGTCGTGCTCGGTGCTCCTGGACGGTGAGCTCGTCTGCTCCTGCCTCGTGCTCGCCGCGGCGGCCGAGGGCCGCGATGTCGTGACGGTCGAGGGTCTCGCCCCCGACGTCGCGCTGCGGCCCGTGCAGCAGGCGTTCGTCGACGCCGGCGCGGTGCAGTGCGGCTTCTGCACGCCGGGCCTCGTCGTCGCCGTCGAGGCGCTCTTGCGCGAGGAGCCCGAGCCGACCGAGGTCGAGATCCGCGAGGCGCTCGCCGGGAACATCTGCCGCTGCACCGGGTACGGCCGCATCGTCGAAGCGGTGAAGCGCGCCTCGGGGACCTACGAGTGACGCTGGCGCCGCCGCGCCCGGGCGCGCGCATCAAGGTCCGGGGCGTCATCGGCGAGCCGGCGCAGCGGCCCGACGCCGCGGACAAGGTGAAGGGCCAGTTCGCGTACGCGAGCGACCTGCGCGCGGACGGGATGCTGTTCGGCCACACGCTGCGAAGCCCTCATCCGCACGCGCGCATCCGCGGGATCGACGCCGCGCGGGCGAAGGGCATGCCGGGCGTGCGCGCCGTGCTCACGGCTGCCGACCTCCCGACGCGCGAGGTGGTCGGCCTCATGAAGTCCGACCAGCCCGTCCTCGCGCGCGACGTCGTGCGCTACGTCGGCGAGCCCGTCGCGCTCGTCGCCGCCGACGACGCGGACGCCGCGAAGGCCGCCGCCTCCGCGATCCGCGTCGAGTACGACCCGCTTCCGCCGGTCAGCGATCCCGTCGCCGCGCTGCGGCCCGACGCGCCGAAGGTGCACCCCGATGGCAACGTCATCGACCGCGTGCGCGTCGTGCACGGCGACCCCGCCGCCACCGCGGACGTCGTCGTGAGCGGCGAATACGAGGTCGCGATGCAGGACCAGGCCGCGCTCGGCCCGGAGGCGGGCCTCGCCATCCCGGACACGGACGGCGGCGTGACGCTGCACGTCGCGACGCAGTGGCTGCACGAGGACCTGCGGCAGATCGCGCCCGCGCTCGGGCTGCCGGAGCGCAAGGTGCGGCTCGTGCTCGCCGGGGTCGGCGGCGCGTTCGGCGCGCGCGAGGACATCTCGCTCCAGGTGCACTGCTGCCTGCTCGCGCTCGCGACGAAGCGTCCGGTGCGCATGTCGTACGGGCGCGAGGAGTCGTTCTTCGGGCACGTCCACCGCCATCCGGCGCGCATGTGGTACGAGCACGGCGCGACGAAGGAGGGCCGGCTCGTGTACGTACGCGCGACGCTCGTCCTCGACGGCGGCGCGTACGCGTCGTCATCACCGGCCGTCATCTCGAACGCGGCGTGCTTCGCGGCTGGGCCATACCGCGTCCCGAACGCGCTCGTCCACGGCGTCGTCGCGTACACGACGAACCCGCCGGCCGGCGCGATGCGCGGGTTCGGCGCGGTGCAGACGTGCTTTGCCTACGAGGCGCAGATGGACCGGCTCGCGGCCGAGTGCGGGCTCGACCCGGTCGAGATCCGCATGCGCAACGGCCTGCGCGAAGGGGACGCGATCATCACGGGCCAGCCGATGATCGGATCAGCGCCCATCGCCGAGATCGTGCGGCGCTGCGCGACGCTGCCGGACGCGGGCGAGCGGATCCCGGACGACCCGCTCCTTCTCCCGGGCGGGTCAGGGGACCTCACGCGCGGCGATGGCGTCGTCCGCGCGACCGGCTACGCCGTCGGGTTCAAGAACGTCTGCTACTCGCACGGGTTCGACGACCCGTGCACGGCGCGCGTGCGCCTCATGAAGGACGCGCGCGGGCCGATAGCGCGTGTGCACACCGCCGCGGCTGAGGTGGGCCAGGGCGTCGTCACCGTGATGCTCCAGGTCGCGCGGACCGAGCTCGGCCTCGAGCGCGTCGAGCTCGACACGCCGGACACGAGCATCGCCTCGGCGGGCTCGAGCTCGGCCTCCCGCCAGACCTGGATGGTCGGCGGCGCGGTCCAGGCGGCGTGCCGCGAGGTCGTCAGCGAGCTCGACCGGCGCGCCGCCGCGCGGGGCGTCCGCCGCGCGGACGTCGGCCTGCCCGCGCTGCTCGACGAGCCGATCGACCGCACGGTCACGTACCGCCACCGGCCGACGGAGCCCCGCACGGAGGCGACGCAGAACCACGGCCACGTCGCGTTCCTCTTCGCCGCGCACCGCGCGACGGTCGACGTCGACCTCGGGACCGGGCTCGTGCGCGTCGTGCAGATCGCGACGGCGCAGGACGTGGGAAGGGCGATCAACCCGCTCGCGGTCATCGGCCAGCTCGAGGGCGGGATCGCGCAGGGCCTCGGCCTCGCGGTCATGGAGGAGATCCACCTCGAGGACGGACGCGTGCGCAACCCGTCCTTCACGGACTACCTGCTGCCGACGATGCTCGACATGCCGCCCGTCGTCTGCGATGTCATCGAGCACCCGCATCCCGACGCGCCGTACGGCGCGAAAGGCATCGGCGAGCCGCCGACGATCTCGAGCACGCCGGCGATCGTCGCGGCGATCCGCGCCGCGACCGGCCGCGCGCTCACCCGGGTGCCGGTGCGTCCCGACGACATCGTGTTGGGGACCGAGGCGCGCTCCGGCTGGCGCGTGCGTCCCGGCGACGACCCGGCGACGGCGGTGCGCGCGTGACGGTCCCGCTCGAGACCCTGCGAGCCGCGCCCACGGTGCTGCTGCACGACCACCTCGACGGCGGGCTGCGGCCGGCGACGATCGTCGAGCTCGCGCGCGATCTCCGCTACGACGGCCTCCCGACGACGGACGCGGCCGAGCTCGCGCGCTGGTTCCACCAGAGCGCGGCGAGCGGGTCACTGACGCTCTACCTCCGCGGCTTCGCCCACACGATCGCGGTCATGCAGACCGCCGACGGCATCGAACGCGTCGCGTTCGAGTGCGGCGAGGACCTCGCGCGCGACGGCGTCGTGTACGCGGAGATCCGCTACGCGCCGGCCTTCCACCTGCAGCGCGGCCTGAACCTCGAGCAGGTCGTCGAGGCCGTCGCGCGCGGGTTCGAGCGTGCCGAGCGGCGGTACGGCATCACGCTGCGGCAGATCGTCGCGGCGATGCGCGACCGCACCGATTCCCTGGACATGGCCGAGCTCGCGGTCTCGTTCCGGGAGCGCGGCGTCGTCGGTTTCGACATCGCCGGCGAGGAGGCGGGCCATCCGCCGAAGGCGCACCTCGAGGCCTTCTACCTCTGCCGCCGCGAGAACTTCTCGATCACGATCCACGCCGGCGAGGCGTTCGGCCCGCCGTCCATCTGGCAGGCGCTCCAGTACTGCGGCGCGCACCGCATCGGCCACGGCGTCCGGTTGATCGAGGACATGGCGATCGCCGACAGCCGCGTCGTGAAGCTTGGTCCGCTCGCCCGGTACGTGAAAGACAAGCGCATCCCGCTCGAGCTGTGCCCGACGAGCAACGTCGACACGGGCGCGGTCGCGTCGCTCGCGGACCATCCGATCCGTCACTTCCTCGCCGAGCACTTCCGCGTCACGGTGAGCACCGACAACCGGCTCATGTCCGACATCACGCTGTCGGAGGAGCTGAGACGGCTCTCGGCGACATTCGGCCTCACACTCGCCGATGTCGAGCGCCTGCAGATCAACGCGATGAAGAGCGCGTTCGTGGACTACGACCAGCGGGTCGCGCTCATCTACGGGAAGCTGAAGCCCGGTTTCGCGCGCCTCCGGGGCGAGCCCGCCCTCGCCGCCTCGCTGCCGCCGCACGCCTGACAACGTCCTGCGACCGTGACGGCGCACCCGTCACCGCGACGGGCCTGTTGCCGACAGCCCGCGCCCGTTACATCGGGCGACCGTGTCCTTCCGGGGGATCATGCTCGCCTGCGCACCGTGCGATCGGCGAAGGCGGGGGTGCGGCCGAGACCGCCGGACGATCACGGCCGATCCATCCCGAGCGCCTTCGCGACGCTGCTGATCTTCAGTACGAGCCGTAGCGGATCGCCGTCGAGACGCTCGAAGTCGTGGTGCTCATAGAAGGCCGCGGCCCGATCGTCGACGGCGTCGACGACGACCAGCTTCCCGCCAGCCTGTTTCGCGACCTCAACGATCCGTTCCAGCGCGCGCACCAGCTGCTCCGCGCCGAGTCCCTTCCCTCGCACGCGCCGGTCGAGCGCGAGCTTGGCGAGGAGGATGGCGTGGATCTGTCGCGGCGCTCCTCGGCCGACGCGCACCGGGGTCACCTCTCTCTCGACCAGGTGTGGGGCGAGCGCGAAGTAGCCGACCACATCTCCCGTCGCGCCGTCGACGAGCACGTAGGTGCGCGTCCCCTGCCCCGTGGCGCCGCGCGCGTGTCGTTTGAGCCAGTCGTTCGACGGCGTGTTGCCGCAGTCGAACGCGTCCACGACGTGTCCGGCGCCGAGAGCCTCGACGCGATAGGTCAAGCGATCCGTCGATGCCGGCGTGCCTGTTTCGCCGCACGCGCGAGCCGCGGCGCGCGGCCGGCCGCGTCGATCGCCGCGAGCACACGGTCGAAGTACTCCGCAGGGAGGACCGTCGTCGTCCGCGCGGCGATCACCTGTTCGGCCTTCTCCGCTGCCGCCGTGACCATGAAGGCCGAGATGGAGAGGCCTTCCAGCGCGGCGGCCCGGTCGATGCGTGCTCGATCACGCGGCGCGACCCGAGCTTCGATGCGCTCCGTTCTCGTCGCCACTTCCTTCACCCCCGAGCCGGCTCGAGCGCTGGGTGTTCCCGTACAATTGTACGGCACGCTGAGTCGACGGCGTCGCGGCACACGAGGCGCAGCCCCAGGTCGGCGTTCGCGAGGTGGACGTCCGTGACGAGCGTCTCGTGCGCGTAGCGGAGGCTGCGCTCCCAGCCGTCATCGTTGACCCAGCGGAACGCGCCGTCGGCCCACACCCCGAAGCGGCAGGGATGACCGGCGGTGTGGTCCTCCATGCCGACGTACGGGTAGTAGATGTCGCGCAGCTGGTACCGCGCGTCGAACGTCACGAGGAGGTTCCCGTTCCCGAGCGGCAGGTCGCGCGGCATGGCCCGGAAGGCTACTTCCGGCGGACGGCCTCGAGGAAGCGTCGCGCGCTCGCGATGGCGCCGCTCGTGTCGCCCTTCTCGACGAGGTCCGGGCTCACGATCTGCTTCCCGACCCCGTAGCCGGCGACGCCGGCGGCCTCGTAGGCCGGGATCTCATCGAGCTCGATGCTCCCGGTCGGGACGAGCGGGATACTCATGATCGCACGGCGGACGTTCGCGACGTACGACGGCCCGCCGAGGCTCTGGATGGGGAAGATCTTGACGTAGTCCGCGCCGAGCTCGGCCGCCTGGACGATCTCGGTCGGCGTCATCGTGCCCGGCATCGCCATGACGTCGCGCGAGCGCGCGACCTCCATCATCGCCGGGACGAGGATCGGGCTCACGAGGAAGCGCGCGCCGGCGAGGATCGAGTCCTCCGCCTGGTGCCCGCTCAGCACCGTGCCCGCGCCGATGGTGGCGCCGCGGTCCGCGATGCGGGCGTCGCTCGAGAGGCGCTCGATGACAGCGAACGCCTCGGGGACGGTGAGGGTGATCTCGATGAGGCGCACGCCGGCCTCGGCGAGCGTGTGGGCGCAGCGCTCGGCGAGCTCGGCCGAGGTGACGCGGATGACGGCGACGACGCGGTCCTCACTGAAGATGCGGATGCCGTCGCGGCGGCTGAGGAGCGGGCGCTGCGCGATCGCCATCGGTCCGATGGCAGGATAGCGGCCGATGGGCATCGCACCCGCCGAGGTCGAGGAGGTCTTCCGCGCGGCGGGAGCGCTGCTCGACGGCCACTTCGTTCTCTCGTCGGGCCGCCACTCGCCGCGGTACCTCGAGAAGTTCCAGGTCCTGCAGTGGCCGAAGTACACCGAGCGCCTCTGCGCGGCGATCGTCGAGCGGGTGCGCGACCTCGGCATCGACACGGTCGCCGGGCCGACGACGGGCGGGATCATCCTCGCGCACGAGGTCGCCCGCCAGCTCGACGTGCGCGCTGTCTACGCGGAGCGCGGCGAGACCGGGAGCGGACGCCTGTTCCGGCGAGGGTTCCAGCTCCGCGGCGGCGAGCGCGTCCTCGTCGTCGACGACGTCATGTCCACGGGCGGGTCCGTCGACGAGACGATCGCCGCGGTCCGCGCCGCCGGCGGGAACGTCGTCGCAGCGGCCGTGCTCGTGGATCGCTCCGGCGGGAAGGCGCACACTTCTGGGGTCGCGCACTTCGCGCTCTGGGAGGTCCCGATGGACAGCTACGACCCCGCGTCGTGCCCGCAGTGCGCCGCGGGCGTGCCGATCCAGAAGCCGGGGACGACGCCGGCCCCCGAAAGGAGCATCTGATGGGTCTCATCCGCACCATCCGCACGCTCGCGTGGGTCTCGCTGATCGCGGCCGTCTACCAGGAGCTCAAGAAGCCGCCGGCCGAGCGCACCTGGCACGGGAAGGTCGCGGGCGTCATCCCGTACGACTTCCGCGTCCCGACGCTCGAACGCGTCCGTTCAGCGTATTGGGACCCGGATAGCGACACTGTCTTCACGGACAAGGTCATCGGCGTCGGGTGGGCCGTGAACATCCCGGTCCTCATTCGCAAGCTCAACGAGGCGTCGCGCCAGTACGCGGACGCGACGGCGTCCGTGCGCGAGCGGATCGCGCATCAGCACATGCAACCAAGCGGTCGGCGCTCCGGCAACGGACAGACCGGCAGTGGCGGTGAGGGCCGCGCATGATGACAATGGCCTCCTTGGTCGATCGACGTCCGTCGCCGGTCGCGTGGCGACTGCAAGCGCTGCTCGGGAATCCGCTGCGATCGGCCCTCACGATCGCGATCCTCGTCGGGATCCCGATCGGCCTCGTCCTCGTGGACGACCTGCGCAGCGCGCTGCTGGGCCCGCCCGTCGGCCGGATCGTCTTCGTGACGGTCCTGCTCGCCGCGGGGGCGACGATCGGCGCGGCCGCGGGCCAGCTCATCTCGGCGCTGCGCAGCCAGGCGTTCATGGACACGCTCACCGGCCTCTACAACCGCCGGTTCATGGACGCCGAGCTCGGCCTGCTGCAGTCGCGCGCCGGCCGCTACGGCCACGACTACTCCGTCCTCGTGCTCGACATCGACGGGCTGAAGAAGGTGAACGACAGCTACGGCCACGACGTCGGCGACATCGCGCTGCGGGCGTTCGCCGACGCGATGCGTGCGTCGCTGCGCGGATCCGACGTCGCGATCCGCACGGGCGGCGACGAGTTCGCGCGATCCTCCCGGAGACGCCGTGCCACGACGCGCACATCGTGTTCGATCGCATCCGCCGGCTGGTCGGCGAGCTGCGGGGCGTCGACGCGCGCCTGACGATCAGCGTGAGCGCGGGCGCGGTCGGGTGGAAGTCGGGTCGCACGCTCGAGTCGCTCGCCGCCGACGCGGACGCGCTCCTGCTGAACGCGAAGCGGGGCGGCAAGGACCGGCTCGAGGCGGAGGTCGCGGCCGCTTCCTGAGCGTCATGCCGGCGATCGATCGGAACGGCCGTCGCCGCCGCCGCCGCGCTCTGGTACAAGGACCGGCATGACCGCGACCACGAGGCCGACCGCCGTCGCGGCCGACCCGGCCGTCGCGTCCCTGGAAGTCCTGAAAGACGTCGTCGACGAGCTCATCGACGTCACCCTCAACTACCGCCAGAGCGGGCATCCCGGCGGGTCGCGCTCGAAGGTCCACGTGCTCCTCGCGCTCCTGCTCGCCGGCGGCATGCGCTGGGACCTCCTCCGGCCGTGGCGCCGTTTCGCCGACCGCCTCGTGCTGTCGGCGGGCCACACGATCCCGCTCATCTACGCGACGCTCGCGGCGCTCGACGAGGTCGCGCGCATCGCGCACGAGCGCGGCGAGCGGCGCTTCGCGTTCCCGTACGACGGGCGCTTCGCGCTCACGTGGGAGGACCTGTTGCTCTTCCGCCGCAACGGCGGCCTGCCCGGCCACGCCGAGATGGCGGGCAAGACCCTCCTCCTCAAGTGGAACACCGGTCCGTCCGGACACGGCATGCCGCCGTCGGTCGGGCAGGCCGTCGCGCTGCGCGCCGCCGGCCTCGACGGCGTGAAGGTGTTCGCGATCGAGGGCGAGGGCGGGCTCACCCCCGGCGCGAGCCACGAGAGCCGCAACTCGGCCTGGGGCCTCGGGCTCGCCGACCTGGTCTTCCTCCTCGACTGGAACGACTACGGGATCGACGAGAACCCGCTCTCGAGCGTCGTGCACGGGACGCCGCGCGACTGGTTCGAGGGATACGGCTGGCGCGTCCTCGGCACCGAGCACGGCAGCGAGTGGGGCCCGGTCATCGGGACGGTGCTCGCGGCCGCGCGCGGGGAGAACGCCGCGCGCGTGCCGACGGTCGCGTGGTTCAAGACGCGCAAGGGCCGCGGCTACCTGAAGTACGACTTCCGGTCGCACGGCTCGCCGCACGCGATGAACAGCGAGCCCTTCTGGCAGCTGCGGAAGGACTTCATGGCGAAGTACGGGGTCGAGTACGCCGGGGTGGACGCGGCCGCGCCGACGGATCCGCAGGCCGTGCGCGCGCAGGCGCGCCGCAACCTCGAGGTCGCGATCGGCGCGCTCCGGGCGCGCCCCGCGGTCGTCGACGCCATCGCCGCGCGGCTCCTCGACGCCGCGGCGAGCGTGCCCAGTGAGATCCGCTCGTTCCGGCTCGGCGGCGACCGCGGCGCGATCTTCGCCGACGAGCGCCTCTACGACGTCGAGCGGTACCCGGAGGAGATGTGGGCGAAGCCCGGCGAGTCGAAGCCGAACCGGGCCGCGCTCGGGACGTGGGGCGCGTGGGTCAACTCCTTCGCGCGGAAGGAGCACGGGCGGCCGCTCGTCATCGCGATGTCGGCCGACCTCGCCGAGTCGACGAACATCGCCGGCTTCGCGAAGGGCTTCGGCGGCGTCGAGGGGTGGGGCTGGTACCAGCGCGACACGAACACGCGGGGCACGCTCCTGCCGCAGCAGATCACGGAGTTCACGAACGCGGGCATCGCGTGCGGGATCGCGTCGGTCAATCTCGCCGAGGACCCGTTCACCGCGTTCGACGGCTTCTGGGGCGCGTGCTCGACGTACGGGTCCTTCTCCTATCTGAAGTACGGGGAGATGCGCCTGTTCAGCCAGCTCGCGCAGGACTGCGAGCTCCGGGTCGGGAAGGTGATCTGGGTCGCGGGGCACTCGGGACCCGAGACGGCCGAGGATTCGCGGACGCACTTCGGGATCTTCGAGACCGGCGTCACGCAGCTCTTCCCCGACGGCGCGGTCATCGACCTCCATCCGTGGGAGCACAACGAGGTCCCGGTCGTGCTCGCGGCGGCGCTGCGGCAGCGGGCGCCGATCGTCGCGCTGCACCTCACGCGGCCCGCGGTCACCATCCCCGACCGCGCGGCGCTCGGGATGCCGTCGCACTTCGCCGCGGCGCGCGGCGCGTACGTCATGCGCCCGTACCGCGAGGGGCCGCGCGGCGGCACGGTCTTCGTGCAGGGGACGTCGACCACGGCGAACGTCGTGCGGATCCTGCCCGAGCTCGACGCCTGCGGGCTGAACGTCAAGGTCGTCGCCGCGATCAGCCCGCAGCTGTTCGCGCTGCAGGACGCCGCGTACCGCCGGTCGGTCGCGAGCGAGGCCGACCGCGTCGACGCGATGGTCATCTCGAACCGCGCGCGCCGCGTCATGCGCGACTGGATCGAGAACGGCGTCGTCGCGGAGTACTCGCTCACCTCCGACCGGGACGACCGCTGGCGCACGGGGGGCACGGTCGACGAGGTCGTCGCCGAGGCGCAGCTCTCGCCGGAGCACCTCCTCGCGGGGATCGAGCGGTTCGTGCGCGACCGCGACGAGCGCCTCGGGCGGCTCGCGCGCGCGGTCGACGCCGCGCGACAGGGGGACGAGCCCTAGCCCGTATCCTCGCCGCGGCATGACGCGGATCGCCGTCGTCCGCCCGCTCCCCGAGGCGGTGCTCGCGCCCCTGCGCGCCCGCGCCGAGGTCGTCGTCGGCCCGGACGAGCCCCCGCTCGTCTCGGCCGAGGAGCTTCGCGGGCTCATGCGCGGCGCGGACGTCCTCTACACCATGCCGATCGCGCGTGTCGACGCGGCGGCGATGGACGCGGCGCCGGGCCTGCGGATGATCGCGACGCTCGCGGTCGGTTTCGACGCGATCGACGTCGCGGCGGCCCGGGAGCGCGGCATCGCCGTCGCGTACGCTCCGGGCATCCTCGACGAGACGACCGCCGACGGGGCGTTCGCGCTCCTCCTCGCGGCGGCGCGCCGCCTCGGGGAGGCCGAGCGCTTCGTGCGCGCCCGTCGCTTCCGGGGATGGACCCCGCTGGGGTTCGTCGGGCAGGACGTGCATCACGCCACGCTCGGGATCGTCGGGATGGGCCGCATCGGCCAGCAGATGGCCCGGCGCGCGCGCGGCTTCGAGATGCGCGTCCTGTACCACGACGAGCGCCGGAACGACCGCGCCGAGCGCGAGCTCGGGGTCACCTACGCGCCGCTCGAGCACCTCCTCGCCGAGAGCGACGTCGTCTCGCTGCACGTGCCGCTGCTGCCGACGACGCGCCATCTCATCGACGCGGCCGCGCTCACGCGCATGAAGCGCACGGCCATCCTTATCAATACCTCGCGCGGCCCGGTCGTCGACGAAGGCGCGCTCGCCGTCGCCCTGCGCGACGGGACGATCGCGGGCGCGGGGCTCGACGTGTACGAGCGCGAGCCCGAGGTGGAGCCGCTGCTGCTCGAGCTCGAGAACGTGGTCCTGCTGCCGCACATCGCGTCGGCGACCGCCGACACGCGGACGCGCATGGCGATGCGCGCGACCGAGAACATCGTCGCCTTCCTCGATGGCCGGCCGCTGCCGGACCCGGTGCCGTAGGGATGCCGGCCCGCGTGAACCCGGACGTGCCGGGCGAGGCGAAGCTCCGGCGCAAGGTGGGGAGGCGGATCCGCCAGGTCAGGGAGCAGCGTGGTCTCACGATGGCGCAGCTCGGGAGCGACCGGCGCGGGCGCGTCTATTTCGAGCGTCAGTACGTGTGGAAGATGGAGACCGGTCGCGTCGCGCCGTCGCTCGCGGCGCTGTCGCACTTCGCGAAGCGGCTCGACGTGCGGATCGCGGACCTACTGAGAGGTCTGTAGTCGTCGCAGGGGGCCGTGTGTCGCGGGGCCTGCTCGGCCCCGCACCGGGGCCCCCTTCCACCCCCGCTACCTCGGCGTCGCCCGCCGCACGGGGATCGCGCCCGTGTACGCGGGCAGGCTCACCTCGCCGGCGCGCTCGAGCGAGAGGCGCAGCCCGTACAGGTCACTGCGCCGCTTCAGCTCGCGCAGTTCGCCCTGATCGCCGAGCGCGCGCAGGAGCAGGTCCGACGGCCCGAGGACGCTCACGACGAACGGCGGCGACATGAGCCGGCCGTTGATCTGGATCGTCGCGCCGACGCACGCGGTCGCCGCGGTGATGCGCTCGCCGTTCACGGCGATCCCCCGGGCGCCCGCCTTCCACGCCGCATTGAGCACGTCGGTGATGTCCTGGCTGTGCACGATGGCGAGCTCGATCGAGCGCCGCGGCGCGTTGGCGGCTAGCCGGCCGTCATCGAGCGTGACGACGAGCCCCTCGCCCTTCTGCGCGGTGAGCCCGCTCTCGCCGCGCATCTCGTCGATCTGCCGCTTCAGTGTCGCGGCGCGGTCGTCGACGCTCGCCGCCTGCTCCTGCACGCCGTCGAGGCGGCCGCGCAGCGACGCGACCTCGGCGCGCAGGCCGTCCTGCTCGCGCTGCATCTCGTTCGCCGCCGTCGCGAGGTCGGCACTATAGCGGGACGCGATCGGCGAGCGCTCGGCCTGCGTCTGCCACTGGATCCCGACGGCGAGGCCGAGGAGGAGGGTCGGCAGGAAGAGGATGAACGCGACGCGCACGCGTCAACTGTAGGAGCGCTACCTGGGCTTCCCTCTTCGAGTGAGCGACCCAGCGTACGGCCACTTGTGCATATACGTTCCGCATCACGAACGTTTCGGCGGATGTGTATACTGACAGCGCCTGATGGACAGCCGTCCCGTGGTGTGGGATGCCTCGAACACACGCCACATCGAGCGGGACCATCCGGAGCGGTCGATCGTCCGAGCCGAGGTGGAAGACGCGTTGAACGACCCCGAAAGGATCGAGTCGGCCGAGACGCGGGAGAGCGTCACCTATCGGACGGTGGTCGGGGCGACGGCGAAGGGCAGGCTGCTCGTGGTGGCCTGGGTCGATCATCCGGAAGGCCGCTTCCCCGTGCACGCGCGCCAGGCCGGTCGCCGCGCCGCGAGGAGGTACTACAAGTGAGCAAGACACGTCCTTGGATCGATCCCTTCGATGGCATGTCCGACGATGAGTTGGACGCACACGTCGACACGTTGTTCGCGAAGCGACCCCGGACGGTCGGGGTCTCGCTGCGTGTGCCCGTAGAGCTGCTGGAGCGCGTGAAGCGGCAGGCCGCACGCGCCCGCGCGCCGTATCAGACGTTCATCAAAGGCGTGCTCGAGGCAGCGGTCGATCGACTCGAACGGCGCAGGGGCTCGACGCGCGCGCGGCATGGCAGAGCCGGACGAGCGACGCAGCGTGGATCCGGCCGTCGCTCAGGTACCGCTGCCTGACGGCACGCTCCCGTTCTCATGATGGGTCGTATGTGACCAGCGCCCCAGGAGGTGGCCGTGCGTCCGCGACGCGAGCGACCTCCCGCGAGAAGGTCCGCGCGTATCGAGAGCGGATGCGGCAGCGCGGACTCCGGCCGATCCAGCTCTGGGTCCCGGACGTCCGCTCTCGAACCTTCGCGCGCGAGGCGCACCGGCAGTCGCTGCTCGTCGGTTGCGATGCGCTCGAGCGACAAGAACAGACATTCATCGATGCCGTTTCAGATCGGCGCCTGAGGAGCCGGACTCCGGCCCGGTAGCTCGTCACTTCCCACGGCCTCGTTCCCGTGTGAACCCGACTAGACGCTATTTTGAACCGTCGTCCCAATCCGGCCGCAGGCAAAGGACTTCTCGAAATCCTGATAGAGCACTACGACGCGCTGAATCGCCTAATCGCACTGGAGGCCCGGGACGGTTCGGGTGGCGGGCGTACAGGCGCCGGCTGTGAGCGTCGCTCCAATACTCACCCTCTGACGGCGCTCGAATAGTCGCCCACCTCGAGGTGGACAGCGGGCGTCGTACTCCCCGAGCCTGGCGACAGTCAAGCAGCGGCCATTCTCACGACCCGCGCGGCGTACTTGGATGCCGATAGGTGTAGCGCTCGGCGACGTGCCAGATGAGATTGCGGGCCTCGACCAGGCCGCCCTCTGGAAGTTCTGCGCGCGTAAGCTTCGTCACTTCATCGGTCGGTGGGACGAGTAGGAGCGCCAACTTTGGCGAGATTGGCATCAGAGTCTCGTCCGCACTCGCAACGCCGATGTCGGTCCCCGCGCGACGCGTGGCCTTGTCCCAGAGAGAAATCGGCATGTCGGCGGTCAGGAACCCATCACCGGAAAGCAGAATCCAGTGCAGTCCGTAGAGGACCCCGGCCACTTTCGGCGCCATCTCGATCATCGACCTGATTTGGAATTCCTGTGACCGAGCTCGCCGCAGCGCCTCCTCGGCCGCGGCTTCTCCGATGGCCTCGAGGAGCTCTTCGCCGAGCTCCGGATGCAACGGTTCGATTTTCGGCTCTTCACGAATGAGCGGGGATAGCCGCTGAAACGGCGGCATCCGCCGGCTCCCTCAGACTCGCGGTGATCTCACCCACACGCGAGGAAGAGGAAGGAGTCGACGGATGCAGGACGACTGTATCC